>Ga0209504_1000054_pt1 | contig 114979 bp, 77 predicted proteins | sample COGITO_mtgs_1005_FD_184791 | JGI IMG/M metagenome (GOLD analysis project Ga0209504, IMG submission 184791) | Pelagic marine microbial communities from North Sea - COGITO_mtgs_100511 (SPAdes) (version 2) | ecosystem: Environmental > Aquatic > Marine > Epipelagic ... | reverse complement strand
CACCGTTTTTTCTTACATTCCCAATACTGCCGAGACTTCTTTTTACGGTATGAGTGAGGCTGCGGAAGATTTTCTAAACCAGCAGAAAATCAATAAAATGCTCAAAGGCAAACGAGAGATTACGGCCAAAGAATTGCAATCCATTTTGTCCGAACGCGCTCGCATCGAGAAAATTGCCATCAAAGATGTCAAGTTGCGAACGTTTATTGCCGATGACAACAGTCGAGACGATTTGGTAGAGCACGTTTACGACATTACTTATGGTGTGGTCAAGCCGACCGACAACCTTGTGATTATTGACGATAGCATTGTAAGAGGGACGACGCTAAAGAAAAGCATCATCCGAATTTTGGACCGCTTAAACCCAAAGAAAATTGTCATCGTGTCGTCTGCACCTCAAATCCGCTACCCGGATTGTTACGGCATTGACATGGCCAAAATAGGCGATTTTATTGCCTTCAAAGCAGCCTTGGAATTGTTGAAAGACTCAGATCAATACCATATAGTAACTGATGTATACAAGAAATGTTTGAAACAACGTGTCAAAGAAGATGCAGGGATTGAGAATTTTGTCAAAGAAATTTACGCACCTTTTACGGCCGAACAAATTTCAAACAAGATTGCAGAGATGCTAAAAAATTCCGAAATAAAAGCAAAAGTGGAGGTCATTTTCCAGACCGTCGAAGGCTTGCACCAAGCTTGTCCAGATCATTTGGGAGATTGGTATTTTACGGGTGACTATCCGACAAACGGAGGAAAACGTGTGGTCAATGAGGCTTTTATTAATTTTTACGAAGGAAAAAACAAAAGAGCCTATTGAAAGTATTTTCAAAGAAGGTATAAAAAAAAGAGGGTTTGCATTGCAAACCCTCTTTTTTATGAAAAGGTATTTTTTTATTTGTTTGCCGCGTATTTGGCAGATACTTCTTCCCAGTTGATCACATTGAAAAAAGCATTGATGTAATCAGGTCTTCTGTTTTGGTAGTTCAAATAGTAAGCGTGTTCCCAAACGTCCAATCCTAAAATCGGTTGGTTGCCACATGTGACTCCAGGCATCAAGGGATTGTCTTGGTTAGGCGTTGAGCAGACATTTACTTCTCCTCCTTTTGCAACACACAACCAAGCCCATCCAGAACCAAATTGAGTAGCTGCTGCTTTGGAAAAAGCCTCTTTGAAAGCGTCAAAAGAACCAAAGGCAGCGTCAATTGCTGCGGCCAACTCACCTGTTGGAAGGCCTCCTCCGTTTGGAGAAAGTACTTCCCAAAACAAACGGTGGTTGTAAAAACCGCCTCCGTTGTTTCTGACAGCGCCGTTGCTCATGTCCAAATTGGCCAAGATATCTTCGATTGAAGAACCTTCTGAAGCCGTGCCGGCAATGGCATTGTTTAAGTTGTTTGTGTATCCTTGGTGGTGCTTGCTATGGTGGATTTCCATAGTTCGTGCATCAATATGGGGTTCCAACGCATCGTATGCGTATCCTAATTTTGGAAGTTCAAAAGCCATAATTTTTTTATTAAAAGATTCGTATATAGAGCTTCAAAGATACAAAAGAGAACGTATTTATTGAAATTAATTCTACCTGTTTCCTGCTTTTTAATTTCACAGCAAAGGGATTCAAATGCAGTGGAGGTTTTTCACAGCAATTTACTTTGTCAAGATGACAGAAACAGGCTTAAATGCTTTTATTGAAACGATTTCTTTACAAAAAAGGGTTTCTTTCGAAGGACTTCTTTAGGCAATTTTTTCTGCAACAAAGTTTTTGAAATAGCCTTTGATTTCATTTCTTGCTTTTTCAAAAGCCGCGTGTTTTTCTGCTTCGGTACCCGTTACTTTTGATGGGTCAAAGAAATTGTGGTGCAGTCTTTCAGCGTTTTTGGAAGGGATAAAAGGGCAGTTTTCATTGGCATGGTCACAAACCGTCACAATATAATGAAAATCGATGGCTGCGTATTCGTCCACGTGGTTGGAGGTATGACTGCTGATGTCAATTCCGTCCTCTTTCATGATGGCTACTGCACCGGGATTCAGCCCGTGTGTTTCAATGCCCGCACTGTAGATTGCAGCTTTGTCTGAGGCAAACGCTTTTAAATAACCGTGCGCCATTTGACTTCTACAGGAATTTCCTGTACACAGAACTAAGATATTTTTCATTTTTTTAGTGTTTAGCAGCAACCACTTTCGGGTGTGCAAGTTTGAGAATTTGAAGTAGGTTCAGAGACCCCACATATGTCTGGGGCTTTGCATTTTGTTTGTTCGCTGTGCAATTGTACGAGTAGTTGTTGGTCGCTTGCCACGACACGTCGGATGTCCAATTGGGCTTTAGGGAACATCGCATTTCCGTATTCGATTTTGAGCGATGTTTCCGCGTGTAGTGCTTTTACAGCATTGACTTTTGAGACAATCTCAAGGATTTTGTCAGTCTTGAGGTATGCTGCTTTTCCAATTTCTTTTGGGTTTTCCCAAAGTTGAAAGACAGTTTCTATCCACTCGTGTTTTTGCCCTCCACAGTCTACGGAACTTATTTTTGCGGTTTTGATTTCTGTCAGGTGGTAATGGCTTCCTGCATATACCTGAGGAGCCACTTCAAAGAGCAAGGATTTGTTAGGGTTTGCGGTAAGGATGTTGACAAAGGTTTCTAAAGTCATATGTGTATGGATTAACAGCAGTTCACTGTGTTTTGTGGTTTTTTAAAAAAATTGGACAGCAATTCTTGAGCGGTTTCCCATTTTTCTTGGTCGATGCAGTAACACATGCGTTTGCCAGAAATGGTGCCTCGTATGATGCCGATTGATTTCAGTTCTTTCAAATGTTGAGAGATGGTTGCTTGTGCGAGGCCCGTTTCAAAGACGAGGTCATTGCAAATGCATCCTTCATGTTGCAGTATTTGTTCCAAAATAGCGATGCGAGCAGGATGGCCAAGCACTTTGGCAATGTGCGCCAATTCGTTTTGTGCTGCTGTAAATATTTCTGTTTTGGTCACTCCCATTGCAATCATTTATATATTGCAATATTACGATGATAATCTGAAATGCAAAAGAAATAACGGGTTTTATTTTTTCAAACAGCAAAGAAGTGGGCGGCTATTTTGTTCACACAGGTTTGGGCGAGTTTGATTTTAGAGACGTCGGTCCATCCGGCTACATGAGGAGATAGCAAGACCTTGTCCGAGTGAATCAGGTATTCAAAAGCTTTGGGGAGGGATTCGTTTTCAAAGAAATTCTCAAAAGACCCGTTTTCGTATTCCAGCACATCCAATCCTGCGCCTACTATTTTTCCAGACTCCAATGCTGCAACCAAATCAGTAGTTACCACGGCACTTCCTCTCGCCGTATTGAGCAGGTAAAAGGGTTGATGAAACCCTGAAATAAAGTCGCTGTTGATCATTTTGTGAGAGGCTTCGTTGAAAGGGGTGTGCAGGCTAAGTACCGTTGCTTTTTCTTGAATTTCTGTCAAACTAGTCTGTCGGCAATTTTCATCTCCGACTCCTTCTTTGAGGTCATAGCAAAGAACTTCTACATCGAAGCCGCGCAATCTTTTTGCAAAAGCTTTGCCCATATTCCCGTAGCCGATCAAGCCCACCGTTTTGCCACTCAGTTGGACGCCTCGGTTGGCTTCTCGGAGCCACTTTCCACTGCGAATTTGCATGTCTGCCTGTTTGATTTTGTTGAACAGAGCGAGCAACAGAGCGACAGCGTGTTCTCCCACGGCATCTCGGTTGCCTTCGGGAGCTGCAATTAGCTGAACCCCTTTTTTGGCGGCGTAGTCAAGGTCAATGCTTTCCAGACCGGCTCCGACACGTGCGATGAATTTCAAACGGGTGGCTTTGTCCAAGAATGCGGCATCAATTTTGAAACGACTGCGAATTACAATTCCTTCGTACTGGTGAATTTTGGAGGCGATGCTTTCTTTGGAAGACGCGTAGTCTTCTTCGTTGGTACAGCCTAATTTTTCGAGGCCTTCCAGCAAAATTGGGTGGTTTCGATCGATGTGAAGCACCTTCATGGCGGTTGTTTTTATAGGAAGATCAATATTGTTCTTGGGCGTTGGGAAAATCTTTGGATTTGACATCGTTGCTGTATTGTTGAAACGCAGTACTCATGTCTTCATAGAGGTTGAGGTACCTGCGCAAAAAGCGCGGATGGAACTCGTGGGTCATGCCAAGCATGTCATGTGTGACCAATACTTGACCGTCTACACCCGATCCCGCTCCGATGCCAATCACAGGAATGGCTACTTTTTGGGCTACTTTTTCAGCAAGTGCTGCGGGAACTTTTTCCAAGACCAATGAAAAACAACCGAGTTTTTCTAGCAAGAGCGCATCTTCGATTAGTTTTTCTGCTTCCGCTTCTTCTTTGGCTCTTACAGTATAGGTCCCAAATTTATAGATGGATTGGGGGGTCAATCCGAGGTGTCCCATTACGGGGATTCCCGCATGGAGAATTCTTTTGATGGATTCTTTGATTTCTTTTCCTCCTTCCAATTTGATGGAATGCGCCCCCGATTCTTTCATGATTCGAATGGCAGAACGCAAGGCTTCCTTCGGATCTGATTGGTAGCTTCCAAAAGGCAAATCAACCACGACCAAACTACGCTCACAAGCTCTTACCACTGAGCTGGCGTGGTAAATCATTTCGTTCAGAGTGATGGGCAAGGTGGTTTCGTGTCCGGCCATGACATTGGAGGCAGAGTCTCCAACCAATATGACGTCAATGCCAGCAGCATCTACAATTTTTGCCATCGTAAAATCGTAGGCAGTCAGCATGGATATTTTTTCACCGTTGAACTTCATTTCAATCAGTGAATTGGTGGTCACGCGTTTGTATTTCTTTTGGGCTAAAGACATGGGCTTTGCAGGATTAAAATTCAGTTTGTAAAAATAAGCAAAATTATCAAGAGCACCTATCAGTAAGCTTTTGGTGGCTGCGGTACAGTTCTAAAAAATAGCCTATATTTACACGTGTATTTCCACCATTTGCAAAGAGTTTGCTGTCCATGGAAAACCTTCAAAAAACCCTAAAAAAGAGATGGATTTTCTGCCAAAAAAAATTGACGAATACATTGTGGCTCACTCCCAACAAGAGCCTCAACTCTTGCAAGAGTTGAATCGAGAAACCTGGCAAAAAGTATTGAACCCGCGCATGCTGAGTGGTGAATTTCAAGGCAGGGTGTTGTCCATGATTTCTAAATTGATCCAGCCCAAGACCATTTTAGAAATCGGTACTTATACGGGCTATTCTGCCCTGTGTTTGGCAGAGGGTTTGGCCCCAAACGGAGAACTACACACCTTGGACCGCAACGAAGAATTGTTTGACTTGCAACGCGCCTATTTTGACAAATCTCCTTACAAAGACCAGATCCATCAGCATTTGGGAACTGCCTTGGACCTGTTGCCACAATTCGATCAAAAGTTCGACTTGGTGTTTGTCGATGCAGACAAAGCAAACTACAGCAATTATTTCCACTTGATCATTGACAAAATGAATCCGGGCGGAATTATTTTATCTGACAACGTCTTGTGGAGTGGGAAAGTGGTGGAAGCTCTGGATCCCAAAGACATCGATACGGCAGCCCTTTTGGAATACAACCGATTGCTCAACGAAGATCCGCGTTTGGAAACGGTTTTGTTGCCCATTCGCGATGGCTTGACGCTGAGTCGAGTAAGGTGAGTTCTAAAAACAGGGGCCAGAAAGACTTTCAGTAGACGGCCATTGAAATGGACGGGTTGATGACAGTTGTGATTGGAACGTTGCAGATGACACCAAGCAGATCGATGTATTGGAGGGCATTTCTCCGTTTTTACTTTTTAAGATTTACGATTGAGGACACAAAGAAGAAAGCTTAGAATTTTCTTTTGACAGGGCCGGTGAGGTCATCGATGTTCTCTTTGACATTCTCAATTTCTTTTTGGATGTCTTTGGTCACGTCCAAATCCAAATCGTGTTTGTCTGCGCTGTCTTGGATTTCCCTTTTGATGTCGTTGGTCGCATTTTTCATTTGACGCATTCCTTTGCCCAATCCTCGAGCGATTTCAGGAATTTTATCTGCACCAAATAACATGACAACAAGTAGCAGGACGATAAGGATTTCCGGAGCACCAATAAATAAAAACATGCGGTTGAAATTTAAAGCAAAGATACAGATTCGTTCTGAATTTTTAAATCGTGAGCGGGTTTAATTCCTTTCGTGTTTTCGGTGCTTTTGAAAAAGGTTGAAAATGCGAAATGTTTTTGAAAGCGAATTCGTATTTTTGAACCTTCTTAAAAAGAGCGCTCTAAAAAACTTTTTTAAAAAAAGCACAAGCCAATTGCAATCCTATGGACAAAAAAATAGCCGAATACGTTTCAACCACCCTTCAACAGATGGCCATCCTTGATACAGCCGAGGTCGGATTTGAAAACATAGTCATTGACGCCTTTAAAACACATCATGAAAATGGAGTGGTTTTCAGTCATCAAAATGGGGAAACCTATGGGTTGGCTTTTTTGAATGCGCTCACACAAGAGAGTGCCTCTAAAATTACACGAGAACTCAAAAAAAACAAAAACTTGAGCCTAAAATCTCTACAAGAATTGGTTGCCAAACACCGATTGAAATGTTATGTCAAAGGGGGCTCCAATTCATACAATACTTGGAAGACGGGAGATTTAGGTGTGGCCTTCTTGGAATACGACGACACCAAAAAAATAGTGGTGCCGAGATTTGTCAACGAATCGGCAAAAGACAGGGAATAACTTTTGCTCTGTTGTCTAGCTATACAGGTATAAAAATCACAAGTCCCATTCAGCAAGACAGACGGTCCCTTCCAATTGGTCTTCAAGAAGGTCCTCAAGTTGTGGAAAAAAATCAATTCCAGTTTCTTCTTCAATACGGTCAACTTTGACCACACAATCTTTCAATTCTTTGTTCACTTTGACCTGTGGCAATACAAAGCCGATCATGGCTTGTTTTGACGGAGCATAAATGACCTTGTAGAAATATCCAGGAACAGTCACTTTGTTACTGCCAACAGTGCCTATGTTGTCTTTAAAAATGGGCCCCGTTACGACAATTACCGTATCCTTGCCCCAGGAATTGACTTTGTTTTCAAGTTTTCTCCAAAGGCCACCCCTGTTAAAAGAAGGAGTCTGTGGTGACGTATTTGACAGGAAAAAAGATTCTGACATTGCCAAGGCAGAAACCTTCATGTCGTTGGCAGGTGCCAAATGCCCTTTGTCATAACCCGATCCAATGTAGTCTGACAGTTCTGCAGAACCTGTAGCAACCATTTTGTCTGAACGAAAGTCATTTTTTCGTTCGTAGGTACCATTCACCATCTCGGGGGTTAGTTTGTAGTAGACCCAAGCTGCCTGTTCGTTGTCTTCCGAATACGACAAGGTGTAGTAGTGGTGACGGACGATTTCTCCAGCGCTTGTGGGAATGTAATTTTGAGCAAAAAAAGAAAGGGGTAAGAAGACAAGGAATAAAAATTTATTTTTCATGACGGTTCTTCTTTAGGTGAAATTCTAAGTTCGTCAATTAATTTTAAATACGAGCCATGATGGGGAACTTTTATGATTTTCAATAAGAGCCTTCAGAATCCAAGCCCTTTTAGCGTTTGAAAGTTTTGCTGTTTCGGTCGTACATCACGATGCTTCCAGCAACGGAGACATTCAGACTCAGAGGCGTGTCGAATTTGACGAGTTGCTGCGCTTTTTCTATGGCTTTTTTTGACAAGCCATGGTCTTCAGCTCCTAAGAGATACACACAGCGTCGGGGATGCACAAAAGTCTCCAAGGGAGTTGCTTTTTCTTCCAATTCTACACCGACCAATACCGCACCTTTGGGGAGGTTGTTGTAAAAATCTTCAAAGGTAGCGTAGTGAAAGTAAGGCATCGCCCCCACTGCTTTGTGGGTGTCGCAAGCCTGTTTGGCGTAGCGGTTTCCAATGGTAAAAATAAAACTGGCCCCCATGTTTTGGGCAGACCGCCAAAGGACGCCTAAATTTTCAGGAGTTTTTCCGTTTTGGATGCCGATTCCAAAAAAACCTTGTGTGAGGTTGTCTACCATAGTCTACAGGTTTAATTTTTGGTCAACATTCGTTTGATCTCGTTCAGTTTCATCAACGCTTCAATAGGTGTCAAGGCATCGATGTTGGTGCTGAGAATTTCTTCTTTGATGCCTTCCAACAAAGGGTCGTCCATTTGGAAAAAACTGAGTTGCAGGTCTTCCTCTTGGGCTGCGTTTTTCAATTTCTCTCGAACCTCCTCTTGGGAATGGTTTTTTTCGAGTTGTTTGAGCATTTTACTCGCTCGGTGAATGACCGGAGTTGGCATTCCTGCAAGTTTGGCGACGTGAATTCCAAAACTGTGTTCGCTGCCTCCTGGAACCAGTTTCCTCAGAAAAATCACTTTATCTTTGAGTTCTTTGACCGACACGTTGAAATTTTTGATGCGTTCAAAAGTATGGGTCATGTCGTTCAACTCATGGTAGTGTGTGGCAAACAAGGTTTTGGCCTTGCTCGGGTGTTCGTGTATGTATTCTGCAATGGCCCACGCGATAGAAATGCCATCGTAGGTACTCGTTCCCCGTCCAATCTCGTCCAAAAGAATCAAGCTGCGTTTGGAGACATTGTTCAGAATACTCGCTGTTTCGTTCATTTCGACCATAAAAGTGGATTCTCCCATGGAAATGTTGTCACTGGCACCCACACGGGTAAAAATTTTATCGACCACGCCAATCTTTGCGTGTTGGGCAGGTACGTAGCAACCCATTTGCGCTAGCAAAACAATGAGTGCTGTTTGGCGAAGAAGGGCCGATTTTCCAGACATGTTGGGTCCCGTGATCATGATGATTTGTTGGCTATTGCGGTTCAATACCACATCGTTGGCCACGTATTCTTCTCCGATGGGAAGTTGCTTTTCGATGACCGGGTGCCGTCCGTTTTTGATTTCAAGATCGAAGCCTTCGTCGAGAACGGGTCGGACATAACTTTGTTCGATGGCTGTTTTGGCAAAGGAACACAGGCAGTCCAATTGCCCAATTTTTTGAGCGTTGGTTTGCATCGCTTTGATGTGCCCGCTCAAGGTTTGGATGAGTTTGCCGTACAGCTCTTGCTCCAGTTGGCTTATTTTTTCTTCGGCGCCTAAAATTTTACTTTCGTAGGTTTTGAGTTCTTCGGTGATGTAGCGTTCGGCATTGACCAGGGTCTGTTTTCGAATCCACTCCTCGGGAACCTTGTCTTTGTGTGTGTTTCGCACCTCGATATAGTAGCCAAATACGTTGTTGAATGCGATTTTCAGAGAGCTGATGCCGGTGCGTTCGGTCTCTCTTTGCAAGAGCGCTTCCAGGTATTCCTTTCCAGAACTCGAAATGCTCCGCAATTCGTCCAATTCTTTGGAGACACCTGCTGCAATGCTATTGCCTTTGTTGAGGTGGACAGGGGCGTCTTCAAATAGCGTGTTTTCGATAGCAGTGCGAACTGCTGTACAGCTTTGCAATTGAGATCCAAGATTTTTCAAGCTGGGGTTGTCGCTGTTTTCGGCCAGTTCTTTGATGGGCAAAATGGCTTTCAAAGAGTTTTTGAGAACGACCACTTCACGCGGGTGAATTTTGCCCGTAGATACTTTGGATACCAAGCGTTCGATGTCGCTGATTTGTTGGATTTGGTAAGTAGTCAATTCCAAAAAATCGGGGGTATCAATCAAGTATTTGACGACTTCTTGTCGTTTTTGAATTTCAGACAAGTCTTTTAGAGGTAGTGCCAGCCACCGGCGCAACAAGCGCCCACCCATAGGGGAGATTGTTTGGTCGATTACGCTTAGCAGCGATACAGCATTGGCTTCAGCCGAACCGTAGAGTTCCAAGTTTCGAATCGTAAAGCGGTCCATCCAAACATAGGCTTCTTCAGGGATGCGCTGGAGCGCCGTCAGGTGTTCTAACTGTTTGTGGCGTGTTTCGGAGAGGTAGTACAAAATGGCGCCCGCAGCGATGATTCCTTCATTGAGGTCCTCTACCCCAAAACCTTTTAAGGAATTGACTTTGAAATGGTCGGTGAGGTTTTCCATTCCATACTCCTTCTGAAATACCCAATCTTCGAGGTAAAAGGTGTGAAAATGCGTTCCAAATACTTCGGTAAAGGTCGTTCGGTGTTGCTTTTGAAGCAGTACTTCACTGGGTTGAAAATTTTGCAACAGCTTGTCGATGTAGGCTGCAGAACCTTGGGCGGTCAAAAATTCTCCTGTAGAGATGTCCAAAAAGGAAATCCCCTGTATTTTTTTCCCAAAGTGAACGGCAGCTAAGAAATTATTGCTGTTGGATTGCAGGACTTCGTCGTGGAGGGAAACTCCTGGAGTCACCAATTCGGTCACGCCCCTTTTTACAATCGTTTTGGTCATTTTAGGATCTTCCAACTGGTCGCAGATGGCCACGCGCAATCCCGCCTTTACCAGCTTGGGAAGGTAGGTGTTGATGGAGTGGTGTGGAAATCCTGCCAAGGCGGTTTCGCTCGTGCTTCCTGCCCCGCGTTTGGTGAGGGTGATGTGTAAGATTTGGGCACACTTGACGGCATCATCGCCAAAAGTTTCGTAAAAATCGCCCACTCGAAATAGCAACATCGCATCCGGATATTTCCGTTTGATGCTGTTGTATTGCTTCATCAATGGGGTTTCTTTTTTGCTTTTTTCTTTTGCCAAGACTGCTTTGTTTGCAAGTGAAGAGCGAATTTACGTTTTTTTGTTTTTAGGAACAAAGGTTTGCAATGCGAATCAAGGGATTCCCATAAACAGGACAAAGAACCGAAGAAACAAGTTCTTTTTTGGATCGATTGTCAGGTGTCCAAATAGATCCAATTTTACGTTTTGAAAAGTGTTTTCTAGAGGCTTCTTTCTTTTTTTACCTGCTCGTAGGCTTCTTGGATTTTCAAGAATTTGTCTTGGGCTCCTTTTAGGTGTTCTTCCCCGAGGTGTCTCAGTTTGTCGGGGTGGTGTTTTTTGACCATTTTTCTGTAGGCAGCCTTTACTTCCTGATCGGTGGCTGTTTTTTCGATTTCTAAGATTTTGTAGGCACTTTGAGAATCGCTGTAGAACATGGCTTTGATCGATTCAAAATCCCGTGGGTTGATGTTGAGGTAGCCCGCAATTTTGTGCAGCATGTCCAACTCCTCAGAGGTCACGATTTCGTCTGCTTTGGCCAAGGCAAAGAGGTAATGCATCAATTGCAAGCGCGCGGCATGTTGCATTTGGTGTTGGATTTGCAAACAGATTTGTCGCGGGGAAATGGTTTCGCTTTTGATGATGCCTTTGAACAGTCGAAAGGCGTGGTTGGCCCGGTCTTTTCCGTACATTTTTACAAAATAAGAACGCACAAAATCCAACTCACGTTGGTCTATTTTTCCATCGGCTTTGATGACAAAGGAAGACAAGAGCAAAAGGCTGACTTCAAAATCTCCCGAATGGGTATTGTAAGAATGCCCTTGCGCTTGGCGTTGAAATTCTTGAAAGTCTTTCTTGCCAAATCCTTCGATGGCATTTGCAATCAGATATCCTAAAACAGCCCCGATGGGGCCTCCAAAAGACCAGCCCAATCCTGCTCCCAACCACTTTGTAAATCTACCCATTTTTATTTCGAATTTATAAAGGGGCTAAGATACTTGTTTCTGTGAAAGGGCTTACTTTTTCTTTGTTAAGTTCCTCTTAATACCGGTTTTTTTGTCAAATCTCTTACAGATATAAAAAAATCAGTATCTAAAATTGCAATTCATCTTCAATGTGTATCTTTGCAGTTCATAAAGTTTAACATTCAAAGAAATAGATATGTATCCACAAGAATTGACAGCACCGATGGAAGCACAGTTGGTCGCCGCAGGGTTTTCGGCTTTGCATTCTGCTGAAGAAGTAGCATCGACCTTAGAATTGGAAGGAACCACCTTGCTTGTGGTCAACTCCGTATGCGGTTGTGCCGCTGGGACTGCGCGCCCTGGAGTGATTGCTTCCTTAGCAAGCTCTTTCAAACCTAACAATTTGGCAACGGTATTTGCAGGAGTCGATACGGCTGCTGTTGGAAAAGCAAGAGAGTACATGATTCCTTTTCCTCCGTCTTCTCCGGCCGTAGCTTTGTTCAAAGACGGAAGCTTGGTCCACATGTTGGAGCGTCACCACATTGAAGGGCGTTCTGCAGAGATGATTGCAGCGCATTTGTCGGAGGCTTATACAGAATACTGCCAGTAGGAATTTACATACAGGCACAAAAAAAATCGCAATTTGCGATTTTTTTTGTGCTTTTTTTTAAGCGAATAATTGGGGTTTGCCTTCCAAAGGAAAGGAGGTTAAAAACGTTTTCCGATGGAGATTCCAGCTCTGGGAACCACTTCAGGAGAGACATCCGTATTGAATAAATTTCTTCCGATCCCGATGTGGATGTCCACCACAAAACCGTTGTCTGAGATGTGCTTTCCTCCAAAGCCCAATCCAAAAGCGAAATCCGTGTAGTCTTCTTCCTTTTTTTCCCCCTTGTTTAAGGCACCATAAAACTCCCCAAAATAGGTAAAATTCCCTCTGTCAAAAAGGTATTGCCTGTAATATGGGGTCAATACAAATTCTTCGTTGTAGCGAAAGTCAGTTTCTGAATTTTCAAAATTGAACAAAAGTGCGATTCCCATAGAAGCATCAGCGTTCATTTCATGTTCGTATGAGATGTCTAAGCTCTTTAGGGCAAGGATATCGAATACATCTATTTTGAATTCGTTGTTTTTTTGTGCCATCCCAGCAAAGGTTCCTGCGAGAAATAAGAGAAGGACAATTTTTTTCATGGGTGTGAGGTTTTGTTGGTAAATGTGTTCTCACAAATGTACACTATAAAATTCAAATTGAAAACAAAGGAAGTGGTGAAATCAAAGCTGTTTTTTGCGACAAGGGAAGGCTTAAAAATTGGCTCTTATTTGCACATTTCCTGTGTGAATGGTGTTGGAATTTTCACTTTTACGACCCGCGTACAATAAGTTTAGGTCTAAGGTTTTTGTCAATTTTTTTTGCAGCACCACATTCCAGACATAATTATTTCCATTCTTTAGGCCTTCCAGCATTTGATAGGCAATGGGAGAATTTTCATCTCCTCGAAAGCTGTTTTGATACAGATTAAGTTCTGCAATTAGGGAGCCTTTTTCGGGTTTTGCAAATTGATAAGCCATGCCTAGGTTGTGCACTTGCAAGTTGGAGAGGGAGCGCACTTCTTTTTTTGTTTTGTACGTGTAATTCAGGGAAAAGCTTTGGTTTCTTGTCGCGTTGAAGGTCAAGGTAGGGAGCAGTTCGTCGCTGTGAATTTGATAGGCTCGATTGCTGTAATTTTCGGAGCTGTTGCGTGTTTGTTGTCGGCGGGCCAACAGGTCAATTTTCCAAGCGGTTTGGAGGCGATGTCGGAATTGAATTTCTTGCATGCGCAGGTCGTTTTCTTCAAATCCTATGCCGAGATTTTGCTTTGTTTTTGATTTGGAAATGCTGTAAATAGTTGTGTATTTCTGTTGGCCTCGTCGAAAAAACAAACTGTTTTTGAGTTGGTATTGCAAGGCCAAAAGGGAGTCGTCATTTGCCACAAAAGGATTCCAGTCAAAGCGGTTTTCCCGCCGTCTTTTTTTGCGGTCAATGACCACAAAAGATTGGTTGGAAAATTGGGAAACAAACTTTTGAAATCCCGATTTTACACGCCACTGCGAGGCATCGATGTTCAATGATTGGCTGAATTTGGTTTGATTCATCCGCACCGATTGAATCGAAGGCAATGCAACTCTTAGGTAGTTGGCTTGGTCGGAATAGTTGGCAATTTCAAATTCATTGAACTCTTGTATCTGGTTGTTGTTGTAATCGATCCAGGTATAATAACCTTGCCCGGGTTCTGTTTTGATATAGGCAAACTCTTGCAGGGGTGAAGTTCCGGAGGAGGTTTCGTAAAGACTGCTCCAGCTCACAAAATTCTCAAACAATTTTTGGGAGTAGTTGATGCGCGAATTGAGGGCGTTGTGGTTTTCGAAATCTCGGTTGTTGACGCTTCGGTAATTGACATAAACGGCAAGTTTTGCACGCTTGTTTTGGATCCATGTTGCTTGAAGGTAGTAGTTTGTCGCTTCGTTTACTCGGGTCATTTTTTCGTTGCGAAGGCTGTCATTTCTTTGGTAGTTTATTCCCAATTTGGTGAATACTTTCGTGCTGTCTCCAATTCCCCAATGGGCGCCATAGTTTGCAAATTTAAAGCTCAAAGGGTTCTTTTTTTGTGTGGTCAGTTCTTTTCTTTGATTGTCTTCCGATCGGAGCGTGGCGCCCAACCATGTTTTGTGGATTCGGTGTTGGATACGTGCGTAGGTTTTTAAAAAAGTTGCGCTTTCTAAAGGGTTTTGATTTTCCAAAAAGCGCAGGTTGCTTTTTAGTGCAGTTTTTCCTACTTGAAGTTGGGTCTCGAATGAGTGCCGACTTCCTGTAAAGTCCGAACCGAATTTCAAAGCTTCATATTTGTAGGCAAAAGACGTGTTTTTTTTGTCAGACATCAAGAGTTTTGCTCGGAGGAATTCTTGATTTCCTTTTGGGCTTTGAAGGTTCCAATCTCTGGAAAATTCAATGTTGTACATGCGTTGTATGCTTTTGAAATTTTGTTGGATGTAATCAAAATCCAAACTGCTTTGCACCAACCATTTTTTGTCGGCATAGGTTTGTGTCCATCCCACTTTGGATGCGATGCCTCGGTTTTGGTTGTCGTCGCGGGAAGAGAAGAGGTTTTTATCGTGGTTGCTATAAGCGATTTCTGTATGTACAGCGGTTTTTTCATTGGGTTTGTAGGCGGCATTGGCAACGGCAATTTGAAGTTTGACGGGAGCCACCAACTGGGTGACGGGGCTGAAGTCTCCGAGGAGCGGTCCTACGTACTGGTATATTTTGCCGATAGCGGTAGTGCGTTCCAATTCGTAGGCCCCTTGCCCTTTGTCTACAGGTCGAAAAGACACGGCGTACAACTCCGCTGAAGGGTCTTGTGAAAACACAAAAAATTCTTGCCCTTGTGCCTGTTTTTTTGTGTACAAAATTTTGTTTTCGTCATAGCTTTCTCTTTGTGCACTGGGCGCCACCATTTTGGTTGGGTCATTTCCAGCATCGGAAAGTATTTGCTGCTGTTCTTTGCTGAGGTTTTGTTGCAAGGGTTGGTTTTTGGCATCGTTTTCATTGTAAAAATAGCCGCCAATTTGAAACTTTTCGCTTTTGTAAGTCACGTGGTCGTAAGTGACAAACCGCGTGTAGTTTTTGTCTGAATATTGGAATTCTACGGTGATTCGCATTTGTGCGGTGATGGGGTAAGTGGTGGTAAAGGTGAGTTCCGCTCGGTTGTAATCAATGGTGTATTGGTTTTGCGCTCCCCGTTCGAGGGGGATTCCGTTCACATAAACGGTTTCACTTCCAGAGAGCAACACCACATAAGGTTCGCCGTTGGCGCCTTGGAGTCTGTAAGGCCCTTGGTTTCCTTCGATTCCTTGAAATTGTTGCCGGTTGAATTGGCCACGAACCAAAGCTCCTGAAGCTTGAACGGCTGTTTTAGAAGCGTCAGCTCCGAACTGGGCATTCACGGAAAGTCCGGCGACTTTTTTGTCAAATTTTAAAAAATGTGTCGCTGTATTGGACAGTTCGACATCCCCTGCTTTGAGACGCCAATCGTCTGTAAAAAGTTCGACAAATACCCGGTCAAATTCTTCAATTCTCTGAGAATAGCCATTTTCTTGAATCGGAATGTTGCTGTCTGAGATGGAGGCGTTGAGCGTGACTTTTTCAGAGAGTTTCCCCGACAGTTGCAAATCCAAATTGGAATTTAAGACGGCATCTTGGTTGTTTCCAACAGTGATGCCTCTCGAAAGGCTTCCTTGTGTGCTGAGGCCTTCGAAAGGAGTGTATTCTGAGGCTTTTCGATTGTTCAAACGAAACAAACGGCTGGTGTTGCTGCTGTTGGCAACGATGCGGTTTTTGTCGAGTGCTGCGTACGATTTTGTCAAAAATTCGGGATAGTCTGTATAGTGCAGGGTCAGTAGCGGGTATTTTTGAGCGTCTATGAGCAGCAGGGCTTTTTCAAAATAGACGGTATATTCTTTGGGGTCGACACGCCTGTTGTTTTGAAATATTTCAAAACCGACGGGACTGATACTGACTTCGGAAAAGTAAATGCTGTCTTTTTGAGGGCTGATTTCTAAGGTTCTCGCATTGGCAAACCGTGTTTGTGCCGTCAAAGCGACGCTGAAGAGACAGCAAAATACAAACCCAATGCGCTTCATAAGTGGTATAACGTTCAAAAAACAAATTTAGTTTAAAATTCTTCCTTCGAACGAAGGATTTTTTCGGCTTTCACAAAAACAGTGAAATGCCTTAGACGCCAAAAATAGCTGCTGCGTTTTGGCTGGTGATTTGAGCAATTTCATCGGCTGAAATGCCGTAGATATCCACCAGTTTTCCAACTACATTTTCCAAATAGCTGCTTTCATTCCGCTTGCCTCTGAAGGGGGTGGGTGCCAAGTAGGGCGCATCGGTTTCCAAAACAATTTCGGAGAGGGGGATTTCGTTTAAGAATTGATCAATTTTACCGTTTTTAAAAGTTACGACACCGCCAATGCCCAGTTTTAGGTTGTAGGAAAGCGCTTTTTTGGCTTGTTGCAAGGTGCCTGTAAAACAGTGAAAAATTCCGAAAAGGTCGGTTCCTTTTTCTTCTTCTAAAATTTCAAAAACTTCGTCAAAGGCATTTCTACAATGGATGTTGATGGGCATTTTGCGTTCTTTGGCCCATTGGATTTGTGTTCGGAATGCCTCTTGTTGTTGTTTGAGGTAGGTGCTGTCCCAATACAGGTCGATGCCAATCTCCCCAACGGCGTAAAATTTCCGTTTGTCCAACCACGCTTTGACTTGTGCCAATTCTTCTGCAACATTTTCTTTGACATGCGTAGGGTGCAGCCCCATCATCAAAAAAACCTGTGCTGGGAACTCCGCTTCCAAGTCCAGCATCCGCTGGGTGTATTGGCTGTCAATGGCAGGAATAAAAATTTTGGAAACGCCTGCGTCTAAGGCTCGCTGTACAACTGCTTTTCGGTCTTGGTCAAATTCTTCGCTGTACAAATGTGCATGGGTGTCTACGAGCATTTCATTGGATTTGGAAAAAAGGGTTTGTTTCGAAAGAGAACCTTTATATTTGAATGTAAAAATACCACAAAATGAGCAGTCTTAAAAAAACCCTCTTAAAAAAAGGATACCATCGAATTCCATTGAAATTTTCAAAGTCACAGCACTTGGTCGTCAAGGCAAAAATCAACGGTATTGAAGGACGTTTTATTTTGGACACTGGAGCTTCCAATTCTTGTGTTTCCTTGGAAGCGGTTGCTTTTTTTTCTATGGAAACAATGGATTCAAAGACAAAAGCGACGGGAGCGGGGTCGTCCAACATGGATACATTGCTGTCAAAGGACAATGCGATCGCAATAAACACGTGGCAGGTTTCGCAATGGGAATTGATCGTCTTTGACCTGTCTCATGTCAACGATGCCCTGCCTGTTTTTGAAACCAAAAAAGTACAGGGCATCTTGGGTGCCGACTTGCTTTCTGAGGGAGCAGCAGTCATCGATTACGCCAAAAAGTGGTTGTATTTAAAAGGCTGATCTTTACTTGTCAAATGTCGGTTTAGACTTCGTGCAAGGCCTTCCCTTCGGTGTTTTTGAGGCGGTCACTTTTCGCAGACCCAATGATTTGAGCCGTATAGATGCCCGAGCTTCCGGAAAAAAGATAGGCGGTTACACAGGCCAGGGCGATGAACACGCCGGCTTCCATGCCGAACAGTTCGATGCCCATCAAGGTACAGGCAATCGGGGTATTGGTGGCTCCTGAAAAGACGGCTACAAATCCCATTCCTGCCAACAGGGCCATTGGCAAGGGAAGAAACAAGGCCAAGGCATTTCCAAGGGTGGCTCCGATAAAAAACAAGGGAGTCACTTCCCCGCCTTTGAAGCCCACACCGATGGTAAAGGTGGTCAACAAAATTTTAATGGCAAAATCGTAGGATGGCAAGGGGTTTTGAAACGCCTCTACGAGTGTTGGTATGCCCAAACCAATGTATTTGGTTGTGCCCATAAAATAAACGGCAATGGCGATGAACAGTCCTCCGACAAAAGGGCGCAAAGGAGGGTAGTTGATTTTAGCAGCAAGGGTCTGAAATCCGTCGATTCCCTTGGAAAATACGGTGCTGATACCGCCAAACACAATGCCACTCAACACCGCGATAAAAAAGCCCAGCAAGCTCATTTCTGGGACTAGGTCGATGTGGTATTCGGTATGGGGAACCCCCCAAGCAGTACAGGTGGCATCGGCCACGACAGCTGCGAGGAAGCTGGGCAAAATGGCATCGTAGCGCATCCGGCCAATCACAAGTACTTCCAAGGCAAAAACAGCGCCGGCCAAAGGGGTTCCAAATACGGAAGCAAAACCAGCAGAGATGCCCATGACCATGAGTATTTTTCGATCGTTTTGAGAAAACTTCAAGTATTTTGAAAGTTGGTCCACAAGGGCGCCTCCCATCTGTACAGCAGTTCCCTCTCGACCTGCAGAGCCTCCAAAGAGGTGGGTGATGACGGTTCCAAGGTAGATGAGTGGGGCCATTTTAAAGGGAATGATGTCTTTGGGACTGTGCAATTCTTCCAGCAGTTGGTTGTTTCCTTTGACCACGTCTTTTCCCCAATAGTGGTAAAGCAATCCAATGAGCAGTCCCCCGATGGGAAGCAGCCAAATGATTTCTTGATGGGCTTCTCGGGTGTCTGTTGCCCAAAACAAAGAAACCAACAAAAGGGCAGAGGCGGATCCAACGAGGATGCCTGCGCCAAGAGCCATGCCCAGCCATTTGATTAGGTAGCTTGCTAATTTTGGATATTCGGAAAGAGCAATGTGCTTTTTGAATGCGTTCATGGGACAACTGACTTTGGAATTGCAAATATAGGCAATTGCAGGTACAGCGAACGGCAAACAGTAAAATAGGCTTCATCGCTGCTACGCATGCGATCGTTCCCCAGTGTGGAAATTAGAAAAGTACGCTCAAGGCTGACAGTGCGATGCGCGTGATTTTCAATGATGTGATGGGGTCTTATGAATTTTTTAGAAGTCTCATGTTGAGGGCATACAACATACCGAGGAGCAAACTCCTCAGAAAGCTTACGCTGTTGAACTTTCTGATTTTTAGTGCGACACATTCAAAAAGGTTAGCACAACCGTCCCAACAGCACAGAAGCAACAAATCTTGTTTCTCCCGAGAGTAAATACTTATGGAAGTCAAAACGTCATTTTTCAAGCAAAGGACAAAGCGCTTTAAATCTATTGCCTGTTGCCTTTGCACGAGGTTTTTTATGTTGAATCCTTCGGTTTTCGAGCAGTTATTGCTGCATACGGACTGCTGTAAAAAACAAAAAACCCACGCAAAAAGCGTGGGTTTGATGAATTAAAAAATTGAGTAGAATGTATCCTACTGCTTATTTTTTGATAATTTTAGAAGTGGAAACGTTTCCGTTTGAGATTACTTTGATAAAGTAAATACCACTTGGCAATCCAGAAAGATCGTCGCTGTTTGTCAATACTTTTTGACCAGAGACATTGTATACGTCTCCTGCAACATTGATCAATCCTGTTGTTGGATTTGGAGCTACAGTAACAGCTTCTTCAGCATCGTTGTCTATAACACCTAATGATCCACCTGAAGCTTCTTTCCAGAAGTACATGTTGTCTACCCATATAGTATTTCCACCTACGGTTTTGAATTGTGCCGCTTGGGTCAAATCAAGTGAAGCAAAGTGAGACATTGGGATGTCAATACTAACCCATTGGTTTAGGTTATCATTTACTTCAGTAATACTGTAGGCAGTTTCAGAACCACCTGCAACTAATGAGAACTCAAGTACTTCAGAGTAAGCAACTGCATATACATCCAAGTGAAGGTAGTCCATAGCAGATACATCAGCAGTAGTGTATTCAAAACCTTGGTAGTTCAGGTTTGCGTACTCCAATGTGTTGTTTTCAGCTACTTGGATTTCAGTTACAACAGTCGCTTGTCCCCATGCTGGGTTTGAATTTGTAGCGATAGATGTATATGCATCACTATACACAGAGATGACATCCGCTTCGTCTTGGCTCGGTGTTGGAGCAGCAGTTTGCGGTGTAGGATCTATTGTAAAAGATACTGTAATAGTACTTGTTGAAACTCCGTCTGCAGCTGTAACAGCAATGGATGTAGTTCCAGGAAGACTTGCTGCAGCCGTTACTACAGCGCTTGCACCTGCGTCAGTTGTTGTTGCAGCAACCGTTGGTACAGTAGCTATTCCGAATGGCAATTCTACAGAGTAAGAAATTGAAGTACTTGCGAATCCTGCAATGGTGCTACCATCTACAGTCAAATCACTCAATGTTGTTACTGTTCCTGCAGCAGATGCCGCTTTCCAGAAGTAGAGGTTATCCAACCATACAGTTCCGTTACCTGTGGTTTTGAATTGATTGGCTGCTGTCAACGTAAGTGAAGCATATGTAGACATTGGAATGTCAACACCTACCCACTGTCCAGTTGTAATACCGTCTGTGGCAGAAATGTCATAAGCAACTTCTCCTCCTGCAATCAAGAAGAGTTGAAGTGACGTAGCATCTTCTGTGTAGTAATCAACGTGAAGATACTCCATAGTAGAAACATCAGTAGCAGGATATATCATTCCTTGGTAGTTAAGGCCTGCATATTGCAATGCGTTGTCTCCAGCAACGTCGATTTGACTCACTACAGTTGATTGTCCCCAAGCTGGAGCTGTGTCAGTAACGATGCTTGTGAAAGCATCACTGTATACAGAAATTACATCCGCACTGTCATTGCTCGGTGTTGGAGCAGCAACAGTTGGTGTAGGATCTATTGTAAAAGATACTGTAATAGTACTTGTTGTAACTCCGTCTGCTGCTGTAACAGCAATGGTTGTGTCCCCTGGAAGACTTGATGCAGCTGTTACTACAGCGCTTGCACCTGCGTCAGTTGTAGTTGCTGTAACCGTAGGTACAACAGATGTTCCTGCTGGCAATACTACAGAGTAGCTAGTCGCCAATGATGCGAAACCTGAAATGGTACTAGCATCTACAGTCAAATCGCTCAAAGATGTATCTGATCCTACAGCTGTAGGTGCTTTCCAGAAATACATGTTGTCTAGGTAAACAGTTCCGTTACCAACGGTTTTGAATTGTGCCGCTGAGCTCAAAACTAGTGACGCAAAATGAGACATTGGGATGTCAAGACTAACCCACTGTCCTGTAGTGATACCGTCTTCAACAGCAATGTCATAAGCAACTTCACCTCCTGCAATCAAGAAGAATTGAAGTGCCGTAGCGTCGTCTGTGTAGTAGTCTAAGTGTAAGTTCTCCATGGCAGAAACATCCGTAGCGGTGTAATCTAGTCCTTGGTAATCAAGGCCTGCATACTTCAACGTGTTGTTTCCATCTACTACGATTTCAGTTGTAACAGTCGCTTGACCCCAGTTAGGGTTTGTAGCTGTAACGATGCTTGTGTAAGCGTCACTGTATACAGAAATTACATCCGCACTGTCATTGCTCGGTGTTGGAGCAGCAACGGTAAGTGATTCTACTTCAGGAGTAGGCGTAGCAGCCCCATTTGCAAGACCTGCAATGTCGTCTACTAAAATAGTTGAGACACCTGTATCGCCAAAGTTGGTAAAAATAGCCAATTGTGCAAAATTTGCAAAATTAACAGTTGGGTCCCCTCCATTTGGAAAGGAGTTTGTTCCTGTTGCATCAAAATCAATTGTAATAACTTCCCAACCAATATTTCCAGTGGTTGTAAATTGACTTTCAATAGCCCAGCCACCGTTTTCTTCACCGTCAAGTTTTACCAATCCTGTCATGGCAACTCCGCTTGAACAGTAAAGATCAAAAGTTAGTGTTCTGTTAGCTGTGGTCATGTCGATGTAAGTATCCAAATCAACAACAGCGCTACTGCCCCATTGTTCTGCGGAACCAATTATTTCACCAACTGTATTTGCTGCATCAGCAGGGTCTTCTATCTGATTGTAGACGACACCGTTTTCTCCGGCAAAGGGTACTGCTGTTTCAAAATCTAGGGGCAAACTCTGAGAGTAACCCACTACTGTTAAAAACATCGCTAGGATGAGTGTAATTTTTTTCATTGTAAAAATGGTTTATAGTTAGCTTGCAATGTACTAAGATGCGTATCTACAGAATTACAAATCAGTGTTATAGAAACTCTACACGAAAAAATTCAGTAGTTTTTATAGTGTTTACAGTTGTTTTGGTTGTTTTTAATTGAGGTTTTTTATCTTTATGTAGAGCTTATGTTGAGTGTTTTGTTGGCAAATACCTAAAAATTGAAAAATAATTAGTTTTTGGATTGATATCCCAAAATTTAGCAGGGTGTTTTTAAAAATTATGTTTTTGTAAATAATGAGTCAGCCCAATAGCTGTTTGACTTTGTTAGGGATTTAAAAGAGGGGTTTTATTTTTTTGTAGGGCTTATGTTTGGGTGTTTGTATCAATAAAAAACTGTTTTTATTGTGCATTTGGTGTTTTTAAGCCCTTGTATTTGTTGCATTGACAAGAAAACAGTTAAAATTATTCCAAGCTCACAATTTCTGCGATTCGCACAAAAAAACCATCCAAAAAAGCAGTTTTTCTTGTCAAATGTTCTTTTACAATTCCTGCCGTTAACGTTCCAAAACTTTTTTACAGCAACCTGTATACAGACAGATTCCTGACCTGCTTTGACCTGTTGTCTTTGTGCATGGTTTTCTAAATGTCGGGTTGTTTGTTGATGTTGCCCCACTGACAGTGTTCCGCATTCTCAGAAGAGCACTTGCAGTGCATGCTGGCTAAAGGGCAGTCCCTCCCGTTGGAGTTGACAAGGGATTCTTCTGTTTTCTTATATACGCAATCAATGTGCGCTTCACGAGCGTCATGAGTGCGCATTTTTCTTTTCAACGATGCTTGCAAATAGACTGGGCTTTTAAAGTTTAAATCAAGACTGTATTTAGAAGGTTTTGTGGCATACAACTAAGATGGCCATTCAAAGCTGTCCACGACTATTATGATTCGGGGTGCTGCTAATTTAGGAAGTTCGAAATGATCAATTTTTTTAATGTGTTTAGGAGCGCTAATTTTCAATTTTAAGGGATTCAATTGTCCCAACAGCGAACCCATTTTAACAGAATGATATTGCTTGTTATAGGGGGTTATTGCTTTATTTTTGGAATCAAACGGAAGCCATTTTAGACACTTTGTGAATTTTTCCTTCGGTTTTTAAAGTTTTGTGGATCCTTATTCCTGCCCATCTTTTGTATCAAAAACAAAAGACCCACGCAAAACTGCGTGGGTCTGATGATTTCAATAAACGTGAAGCGTGTTGCCTACTGTTTATTCTTTGATGATTTTAGTAGTGGAAACGTTTCCGTTTGCGATTACTTTGATAAAGTAAATACCACTTGGCAATCCAGAAAGATCGTTGCTGTTAGTCAATACTCTTTGACCAGAGACATTGTATACGTCTCCTGCAACATTGATCAATCCTGATGTCGGGTTTGGAGCAACTGTAAGTGCTTCTGCTTTTACACTTCCAACACTCGCTTCTCCAGAATTGAAGAAATACAAGTTGTCCAAATAAACCGTTCCATTACCTTCAGTTTTGAATTGGAAAGCCTTTGATAAATCTTGTCCTGCATCCGAATTGAAAGTCAATGGAATGTCAAGACTGACCCACTGCCCTGTAGCGAAGCTCTCTGAAGCAGCAATGTCATAGGCATTTTCATCTGTTCCATCAACACCATTTGTTACCAAGAAGAATTCAAGCGCTGTAGCATCAATTGTGAAGTAGTCCAAGTGCAAATATCCCATTGCTGAGACATCTGTTTCTGGGTATTCCAGTCCTTGGTAATCGAGGTTTGCGTATTCCATGGTGTTGTTCCCAGCGATTTCGATTTCAGACATTGCAGTCCCTTGGCCCCATCCTGGATTAAGATTGGATGCGATGTTTGTAGTATATGCATCACTGTAAACAGAGATGACATCGTCACTCTCCCAAGCAGGTGTTGGTGCAGCACTGGTCGGTGTTGGATTGATTGAAAAAGCAATCGAAACCGTACTTGTTGTTACTTCATCTGCTGATGTGATCGCAACGGTTGTGGTTCCAGGAATGCTTGTCGCAGCCGTTACGACAGCGCTTGCATTTGTGTCTGCTGTAGTTGCTGCAACTGTTGGAACGGTTGTTGTTCCAAATGGCAATTCCACAGAATAGCTGGTTTTTGATGCTCCGAAACCAGTAATGGTACTGCCATCTACAGTCAAATCAGCCAATTGTGTTCCTGCAACTGTCGGTGCTTTCCAGAAGTAGATATTGTCAATCCAAACCGTTCCATTTCCTTCGGTTTTGAATTGGATTGCTTTGTCTAATTCGGGAACAGTATACGCTGACAATGGAATATCAATACTTTGCCAGCTTCCTGTAACAATACTGATTGTGTGTCCGTTTTCAAGTGGCCCCGTACTAATGAGGTAGAAATCAAGAGCAGTGGCATCATTGGTGAAGTAGTCCAAGTGAACGTACTCCATAGCTGAAACATCTGTTTCTGGGTATTCCAAGCCTTGGTAGTTTAGGTTGGCGTATTCCAAGCTGTTGTTTCCGGCGATATCGACTTCAGTAGTTTGAGTTGCTTGACCCCATCCCGGATTTAGGTTGGAGGCGATGTTTGTCGTATAAGCATCACTGAATACAGAGATGACATCTGCACTGTCTTGGCTTGGTGTTGGAGCAGCTGTGGCAGGTTTTGGGTCGATTGAAAAAGCAATCGAAACCGTACTACTCGTTACTCCATCTTGTGCCGTAACAACAATGGTTGTTGTTCCAGGAATGCTTGTTGCAGCGGTCACTACAGCGCTTGCATTTATATCTGTTGTCGTTACTGCAACTACAGGTACAGACGATGTCCCTGCTGGTAATTCTACAGAATAACTAGTTGAATTTGATCCAAAGCCATCAATGGTGCTGCCATTTACAGTTAAATCACTCAAAGAGGTATCTGTTCCTTGGGCCGCTGGTGCCTTCCAGAAGTACATGTTGTCAAACCAAACCGTTCCATTTCCTACGGTTTTGAATTGGAAGACCCTGTCCAAATTGGCAGTGTATTCAGACAATGGAATGTCAATACTTTGCCAGCTTCCTGTAACAATATCAATGCTGTAAGCGTTTTCTACCGTAGGATTCGCACTGATCAGAAAAAAATCAAGAGCGGTAGCATCACTGGTATGGTAGTCCAAATGCAAATATTCCATGGATGAAACATCTGTTTGAGGGTATTCCATTCCTTGGTAGTTTAGGTTGGCGTATTCCAACGTATTGTCTCCGTCGATTTGGATTTCAGTAGTTTGAGTTGCTTGACCCCACCCCGGATTTAGATTGGAAACGATGCTTGTATAAGCATCACTGTACACAGAGACGACATCCGCACTGTTTTGGCTCGGTACTGGAGCAGCAGTGGATGGTGATGGATCGATTGACCATGCTATTGAAATCGTACTACTCGTTACTCCATCTTGTGCCGTAACAACAATCGTTGTTGTTCCAGGAATGCTTGTTGCAGCCGTTACTACAGCACTTGCATTTGTGTCTGTTGGAGTTGCCGAAACTGCAGGGACAACTGTTGCTCCTGCTGGCAATTCTACAGAATAGCTAGTTGACGTTGGCCCGAAACCAGCAATGGTGCTACCATCTACAGTCAAATCACTCAAAGAAGTGTCTGTTCCTTGGGCAGCAGGTGCTTTCCAGAAGTATAGGTTGTCAAAGTATACGGTTCCATTTCCTACGGTTTTGAACTGGAAGACCCTGTCTAAATTGGCATTGTATGTAGACAATGGAATGTCAATACTTTGCCAGCTTCCTGGAACAATAGTAATAGTAAAGGCATTTTCTACCGTAGGATTCGCACTGATCAGAAAAAAATCAAGAGAGGTAGAGTTGCTCGTATAGTAGTCCACGTGAACGTATTCCATGGCTGAGACATCTGTTTGCGGGTAATCCAATCCTTGGTAGTTTAGGTTTTCGTACTTCAAGGTGTTGTTTCCAGCGACATTGATTTCAGTCGCGTTTGTTTGTTGGCCCCAAAAAGGATCTGTGTTGGAAGCGATACTAGAATAGGCATCACTAAAAACAGACACGACATCCGCAGGTGATTTGCTCGGTGTGGGAGCTGCAGATGATGGGTCTTGTGCAAAGCCTAATGCAAAGCAAAGAAGGGTAAATAGTAAAGTAATTTTTTTCATGGTGATTGAGGTTTATAGTTGGCAAGCAATTTACCAATAGGACTGCGAAAGAAAAAAAAATGATTTATATAGAAACTATACAAGAAATAAAGCTGTTTTTTCTCGTCTTTATTGGGTTTTTTGCATTTAAAACATATATTTATATGATTTTGTAGTGCTAATGTTTGGTTTTTTTACAGGAGAACAATGAAAAAAGTGCATTAAAAAACAAGAGTTCCAAAGCCCATTCCTGCTTTTGTAGGGCAGTCTAGTTTTTAAGGGGAAGTAATTAAAAGACGTGCAGGTTTGTTTTTGGAGGGTCTTAGTTTGCTTTTATTTTCTAGGTTTCTCATAAAAAAACCACCCAAATCTTTAGGTGGTTTTTTACAATATCTTTTTGGAATTGCAGTTGTTAGAGCTCCAATGCTTTTTTAGGATTGTTGTTCATAAGCAATTCGATTGGGTTTTCCAAAGCTTCTTTGACAGCAACTAAGAAACCAACAGATTCTCGGCCATCAATGATGCGGTGGTCGTAAGACAAGGCGATGTACATGACGGGTTGGATGACGACCTGTCCATTGACGGCCATGGGCCGTTCGACAATGTTGTGCATGCCCAGAATTGCCGCTTGCGGAGGGTTGATGATGGGGGTAGACAGCATGGACCCGAAGACCCCTCCATTGGTGATGGTAAAGGTGCCCCCTGTCATTTCATCTACGGTAATTTGTCCGTCACGTGCTCTGAGCGCCAAGCGTTTTACTTCACTTTCTACGCCTCTAAAGGACAGGGTTTCTGCATTTCGAATCACGGGCACCATCAGGCCTTTCGGTCCGGACACTGCGATGGAGATGTCAGCAAATTCATTTTTTATTTGGTAGTCCCCTTCAAGCATGGAGTTGACATCGGGATAAAGTTCCAAGGCGCGGGTGACGGCAAGTGTGAAAAAGGACATAAAACCAAGACCGACGCCGTGTTTGGTTTTGAAATTTTCTTTGTACTGCTTGCGCAAATCAAATATCGGCTGCATGTTCACTTCGTTGAAAGTCGTGAGCATGGCGGTTTCGTTTTTTACAGCAACGAGTCGTTGTGCAACTTTCCTGCGCAGCATGGACATTTTTTTGCGTTCGGTAGCACGGCTGCCTTTGGTTGTTCCCATGGCAGGTTGGGCATTGAGAGCGTCTTCTTTGGTGATGCGTCCGTCTTTGCCACTTCCAGAAACGTGGGCAGCATCGATTCCTTTCTCGTCGAGTATTTTTTGAGCTGCTGGTGAGGCGGATCCACTTGCATAGGTGTCTGGGGCCTTTGTTTGAGGCGCATCGGCACTGGGCGTCGTTTTGGGAGTTTCCACTTCGGCTTCCACTTCGGTCTTTGCTGGTTTTGCTGTTTTTGTACCGGCTGGTTTGGCGGCATCTACATCGATCAAGCAAACCACAGCTCCTACTTCGACAGCATCGCCTTCTTCGGCTTTGAGCGTGATGATTCCGCTTTCTTCTGCGGGCAATTCCAAGGTAGCCTTGTCCGAGTCTACTTCTGCAATCGGTTGGTCTTTTGTTACATAATCTCCATCTTCAACCAGCCAAGATGCGATTTCTACTTCTGTAATAGATTCCCCCGGAGAGGGAACTTTCATTTCTAAAATCATCGGTATCAATTTTAATTTTTATTTTTTTCTTTGTCAAAAACAAGGTCAATGACGGCTCTTTGTCTTCTCTTAAATCTTGCGGAGGATCCTGCCGCAGGTACTGAGTAATACTTTCGGGAAGCAACTTCTAGTTTTACCAAGTTGAAACGTTGCAATAGGTAACTCCAAGCCCCCATATTTTTCGGTTCTTCTTGTGCCCATACATAGGTTTTGGCATTGGGATATCTTTGGATCGCTTTTTGAAGTTTTTCTTCGTGGAGCGGAAACAACTGTTCGATGCGCAACAAAGCGATGTCTTCCCTGCCGGTTTTGTCGCGTTCTTCCAACAGTTCGTAGTAGAATTTACCGGAACAAAAGACGAGTTTGCGTACGTTTTCAGCTGCGATGTTGTCGTCTATGATTTCCTGGAAGCCTCCTTTAGCAAAGTCCTCTATGGGGTTTGTTGCTTTTGGGTGGCGCAACAAACTTTTGGGTGTAAAGACAATCAGCGGTTTGCGGTGCTTGCGTTTCATGTGTCTGCGCAAGAGGTGGTAGAAGTTGGCAGGGGTAGAGCAGTTGGCCACAGTCATGTTGTCTTCAGCACACAATTGCAAGAAACGCTCGATTCTCGCGGAAGAATGTTCCGATCCTTGGCCCTCGTAGCCATGAGGAAGCAGTGCCACAATCCCGTTTTGCAGTTTCCATTTGTCTTCTGCTGCAGAAAGGTATTGGTCAAATATAATTTGAGCACCGTTGTTGAAGTCTCCAAATTGCGCTTCCCAGATGGTCAAGGTATTTGGGTTGGCCATGGCATACCCGTAGTCAAATCCCAATACGCCGTATTCAGAAAGCAGGGAGTTGTAGATTTGCAGGGCACCTTTGTTGTTTGGATTTGTGTTGATTAAGTTGATGCGGTCTTCCGTATTTTCATCGCGCAAAATGGCATGTCGGTGGCTAAATGTTCCCCGCTCCACATCTTGTCCAGAAATTCGGATGTCGTACCCCTCTTCCAAGAGCGATCCGTAGGCCAGGGTTTCCCCCATTCCCCAATCGAGTTTGTTGGTTTCAAAAACCATCTTTTCGCGTCCTTTGACAATGCGTTCCGCTTTTCGTACAAATTTCACACCATCCGGAACTGTGGAAACAACTTTTGCAATGTTTTTTAGTTTTTTCAAAGGGTATCCAGTCTCCATCGGAGCCAACATTTGTGGAAGTTTTTCACGGACAAAATCTTTCCAGGTGTGTTCCATGAACGGAATCACTTTGGACCTACTGTCCTGCTTGGATTTTTGGAATTCTTCTTCCAGCATGCTTTTGAATTCGTCTCTGATTAGATCGGCATAGTTGGCATCAATGGCCTTTTCTTCAATGAGCTTTTGAATGTAGCGCTCCTTGGGATTTTGATGTTTTGAAATGGCTTTGTACAAGTTGGGTTGAGTAAAGCGCGGTTCGTCTCCCTCGTTGTGGCCGTATTTTCGATAGCCCAACAGGTCGATAAAAATGTCTCTTTTGAATTTCATTCTAAATTCCAAGGCCAGTTCTACGGCATGGCAAACGGCTTCTACATCGTCTGCATTGACATGTAGCACCGGTGACAAGGTGACTTTGGCGACGTCAGTACAGTAAGTACTGGATCGGGCGTCTAAGTAATTGGTCGTAAAACCTACTTGGTTGTTGACCACGATGTGAAGGGTTCCCCCTGTCTTGTAGCCTTCTAATTTGCTCATTTGTGTGACTTCGTAAACAATTCCTTGTCCTGCAATGGCCGCATCTCCATGCACGATAATGGGCAGTATTTTGGAGTTGTCTCCTTTGTATTTTCTGTCAATTTTGGCACGAGTGATTCCCTCTGCCACGGGTCCCACGGTTTCTAAGTGGGATGGATTGGGCACCAAGTTCATTTTCATCACCTCTCCATTTTGAAAGGTTTTGCTCAAGGTGATCCCCATGTGGTATTTCACATCGCCATCGATGGTTTCATCGTCAAAATCTTTTCCTTCAAATTCGCTGAAGAGGTCACGGACGGGCTTTTTAAAGATGTTGGTCAAGGTGTTCAGGCGTCCTCTGTGCGCCATTCCTAAGACGCATTCTTTGACGCCGAAAACTTCACTGGCATTTCTCAAGGCGACGGCGATGGCAGGGATCAGGGTTTCGCCTCCTTCGAGGGAAAACCGTTTTTGGCCGACGTATTTGGTTTGTAAAAAATCCTCAAAATGCACCGCTTGGGTCAATTTGGAAAGGATGTATTTTTTTGAATCGGTGGAATAGCTCGGGTGGTTGTTGTTTTTGTTCAGACGTTCTTGCCACCATTTGATTTCTCTAGGATTTCGAATGTACATGTATTCCACACCGATGGCATCGCAATACATCTGTTCTAAGTGGGCGATGATGGTGGAGAGTTGGGTAGGCTTGAGTCCAATAATTTCCGAAGCGCTGAAAACAGTGTTGAGGTCTTTGGAAGAAAGGCCAAAGTTTTCTATGGAAAGGGTTGGTGTGTATTGTCTTCTTTGGCGAACGGGATTCGTTTTGGTAAACAGGTGTCCTCGAGACCGGTAGCCGTTGATCAATTCGATCACATGAAATTCTTTGTGTACTTGTTCTGGAATTAGAACATCCGTATTTTCTTCTCCATTTAGGGAGTAGTTTTCGTTGGCCAAATCATAGCCTTGAAAAAAGCTTTTCCAACTCGGTTCGACAGAGTCAGGATGGAGGCGGTATTGGTCGTATAAATCGGCAATAAAGCCAGAATGTGCTGCGTTTAAGAACGAAAATTTGTCCATAATTTTTATTGAATACGTGGTGTTTGAGTAAAAACCTTAACAAAAGTACAATGTTTTCGTTGAACGACCTCTTTTTATGTAGTTCATTTGTGTGAAATTCACAGAAATTCAACGGATTTTATTTTTTCTGTTAATTTCTTGTGTTCGGATGAAAATCCTTTATATTTGCACCCGCACAATCGGAAGGCTTTTTCAAGTTGTCTTTTGTGTAAAACTCCTCCTTAGCTCAGTTGGTTAGAGCATCTGACTGTTAATCAGAGGGTCCTTGGTTCGAGCCCAAGAGGAGGAGCAAAATAAAAAGACACCGGTAGGTGTTTTTTTTTCGGGATGTGGCGCAGTCCGGTTAGCGTACACGGCTGGGGGCCGTGTGGTCGCAGGTTCAAATCCTGTCATCCCGACCAAGCAAGGTTTTAAACAAAACCAAAAACTCGCAAAAAATTGCGAAAAGTCTTTTATTTAAAGGCTCTCAATTTAAAAGTGAGTTAATAGGTGAGTGATTCGTTGAGCTCACCTACCATTAATATTTTTTGAAAGTGATTTGATTTTCGTGTTACGAGCTAATCGTTCAACTAAAACACTTTCAAGATGCAAACATCTACAACATTCGGCGTTACTTTCTTTACACGCCTTAATTCCAAGAAAACAGATAACGCCCTCGTTTTTGTCCGTATAACGGTTAATGGCAAACGTTCCGAAATTGGTCTGAAAAGAGATGTATCTCAAAAACTTTGGGATAAAAGTAAAGGCAAAGTAAAAGGGAATTCACAAGAAGCAAGAACCTTAAATAATTACATTCAGCAAGTTCGTATTAAGCTTTATGAGTGTTATAGTTCATTGCAGAATGAAGGTAAATTACTTTCTGTATCCAGTGTCAAATTTCGTTATTTAGATGTAGATGAACAGTCCCACATATTATTGTCTGTTTACTCTAACCAAAAGATGAACTAATATATCCGGGAAGTTTCAGGTATTCTGAAAATAAATAAACATCTCACATTTCATATTGCTCGTCACACGTTTGCAACGATTGTGACTTTAAGTAATGGAGTTCCAATTGAAACAGTATCAAAACTATTGGAACATTCCAAAATCTCTACTACACAGATTTATGCTCGAGCAATTGAAAGGAAGCTAAGCGAGGATGTGAGTGTATTAAAGAATAAGCTTGAAGTTAAATCCTCAAAAAAAGAACAGGGAATCAAGAATTATGGCTCTTAATAGCCAAAATAAAGGATGCCACCCTCACATTGAATAATAACACCTTTCAATTTATAAAGCATAAAGATAAATTTGCTTTAGACATATCATGCTTATTGTTATAATCTAATTAAAGAGTTTATAGAAGACTTATGAAATATAAATTATTACTTGTTTTACAAATTATCCCCCTGATTTTATTCGCTCAGAAACTTCCCGATTGGGATAATCCAAAGGTTATTTCAATCAATTCTGAAGAACCTAGGGCTTCATTTTACCATTATAATAGTGAATCCCTAAAGACAAATTCAGGAGAGCTAAATAATTACAAATCTCTCAATGGAGTCTGGAAATTCCATTGGTCAAAAAAACCAGAAGATAGGCCACAAGAATTTTACCAATCAGACTATGATGTATCAAAATGGAATATTATTGATGTGCCATCTAATTGGCAAATGAAAGGCTATGGTTATCCAATTTACACCAATATTCAGTATCCATTTCCTAAGAATGCTCCTCATATTCCTCATAAATTTAATCCTGTGGGAAGCTATCGAAGAGATTTTCAAATTGATGAAGATTGGTTAAATAAACAGGTGTTCATTCATTTTGGTGCTGTCAATTCGGCTTTTTATATCTGGGTTAATGGAAAGAAAGTTGGATATAGCGAAGGGTCTAAAACCCCGGTTGAATTTAATTTGACAAATTATATTAAAAAAGGGAAAAACACAATGGCAATTGAGGTGTATCGCTGGTGCAGTGGTTCCTATTTAGAAGACCAAGATTTCTGGCGTTTGAGTGGTATTGAACGAGATGTATTTCTATATGCTACAAAAAAAGTTCACATTCAAAATGTTATTACTAGCCCTACATTAGACAAAACCAATTATAAAAATGGTGAATTTTTTGCGAAGGCTTCAGTCTCAAATTTTGATGTTGAAAAAAGAGAAGTGGTTTTGGAATTAGCTCTTTGGGATGGCGAACGCAAAATTCTTCATACTCAAAAAGAAATTTCCATTGCTTCAGGAGAATCTATAGAAGCAAAATTTAATGCTAATGATTTAATTATAATACCATGGTCGTCAGAGATTCCAAAGCTTTACAGGTTAGAAATTAAACTGAAAGACCCAAAAGGTTTTCAGTTAGATGCCACTAAACTTAATATAGGTTTTCGCACTAGTGAGGTTAAAAACGGTCAATTACTGGTTAATGGTCAGCCTATATTATTAAAAGGTGTCAACCGGCATGAACATGACCCGGTAAAAGGTCATGTAGTTAGCAAACAAAGTATGTTGGAAGATATTATCGATTTCAAAAAGAATAATATAAATGCTGTGAGAACCTCCCATTATCCAAATGACCCATATTGGTATGCGCTATGCGATAAATATGGGATATATGTTATAGATGAAGCCAATATTGAATCTCACGGATATGGATATAAATTAGAAGAAACTTTAGCAAATAATCCAGAATTTGAAGAAATGCATTTGAATCGCATAAAGCGTATGGTCAAGCGAGATGTGAATCATCCTTCAATAATTATGTGGTCAATGGGTAATGAAGCGGGCACTGGTTCAAATTTCTATAAAGCATACAAATGGATTAAACAATATGATAGCTCTAGACCAGTTCATTATGAGCGTTCAGAATTAGGTTCGGGAAATAGGATTTACAAAGAACAAGTTTCAGATGTTGTAAGTTGGATGTATCATGACCAGAATGATGTCATGAAACAGCATTTTGAAATAGATGATAAAAAACCATTAAGTAACCAGCGACCATTTTTTTGGTGTGAATACAGTCATGCCATGGGAAATAGCAATGGTAACTTTAAGGATTATTGGCAATGGGTGCGCAGTCATCCAAGAGTACAGGGTGGTTTTGTTTGGGATTGGATGGACCAAGGTCTTCAAAAAGTGGGAGAAAACGGTAATACTTATTACGCCTACGGAGGAGATTTTGAACCAGATGGTGTTTATAACGATAATAACTTTTGTGCTAACGGATTAATAGGTTCCAATCGTGAACCTCATCCAGCTCTTTTCGAAGTAAAAAAAGTATATCAAAATATCATTTTCAAAAAAGTTTCAGATACCTCTTATGAAATATATAATGAAAACTTCTTTAAAGATAGTAAGGACATAGAGTTTAAAGCAGTCTTGATAGAAAATGGAATCCCTGTAGAAACTAAAACCATTGAAGTTGTTGTTCAACCTCAACAAAAAAAACTTGTTGATGTGGATTTTGACTTTGTAAGGGATAGTTCCAAAGAATATTTTATTAATTTCTATGCAGTGGCCAAGTACAATTTGCCATTGGTTAATAAAGGGGATCAATTGGCATTGGAGCAGTTTTTACTTCAGAAAGCAAATGTTTTGAAGCCTAAAAGTGGAACTAATAAAGTTGAGTACTTAAATAGAGGTAGTGACCAAATCGTCAAAGTTTCAAATGTTATTTACCAATTCAACAATGATAATTTTGGTTTGCAAAGTATACTTAAGGATGATAAAGAATTTCTTTTAGAACCAGTAAAAATGTCTTTCTGGCGCGCTCCAATAGACAATGATTTTGGCGCATGGAGTAACCCCAATAGCAGCTATTTTAATTGGAGAGAAGCTGCAGAAAAGAAGAACTTATTGTCAAGTGAGAATTTTACAAATGAAGACCAAAGCGTTTCTCTAAAGTATATTTTCTATTATCCAGAATTGAAGGCTAAAAACAGCATCGTTTATACTGTAAAGACGAATGGGGAACTTGAGGTGACCTGTGAATTTTCTCCTGATACCACGGATGATTTAAAGTATATGCCTCGATATGGAATGGTGTTCGTGCTAGATAAGCAGTATGATACCGTTGAGTATTATGGAAGAGGTCCTCATGAAAATTATATAGACCGAAATTCAGCTTCACTCATAGGGCTTTACAAAAATAAAGTTTCTGATTTTTACGTACCTTATATAAGACCCCAAGAGAATGGTTATCGCACGGAGGTACGACATGCCATTTTTAAAAGTGAAAAAAGGGAAGGCATAATGTTTAGGTCTGAAGGTTTGTTCTCATTTTCTGCGCATCATAATCCACTATCAGATTTTGACCCGGGCAATAAAAAAGCGCAAAAACATACCATAGATATTAAGCCCAAAAATAAAACATGGTTACATATAGATTATAAGCAAACTGGGGTAGGTGGTGACAATAGTTGGGATATAAGGGCATTGGCAAATGAAGAATATCAGATTAAGCCAGAAAATTGCCAGTATACCTTTAACTTGAAAATTTTAAAATAACACATTTATCAGAAGATGAGAAAAATTAAATATTTGTTTGTAGTAGTTTTTATTCTAGTGGCTTGCACTACAAAAGAAAAAAGAAAAAACTCCGAACTCGTTAAACTAGAAGATAATATTTCTAAACCAAATATTATTATAATTCTAACAGATGACCAAGGTTATGGAGATGTAGGCTTTAACGGTTGCAAAGATATTCCAACTCCAAATATTGATAGGATAGCCACTAATGGCGTAAAATTTACAAATGGTTATGTGACTTATGCGGTTTGTGGTCCAAGCAGGGCAGGATTAATAACTGGAAGGTACCAAGATAGATTTGGATTTTGCAGGAACCCTCTTTTTGCACCTAAAGATGTCAATATGGGGCTACCCTTAACTGAGCAAACAATAGCAGAAGAGCTCAAAGGTGCTGATTATCAAACTATGGCAATTGGAAAATGGCATCTAGGGGCTCATGAACAATTACGGCCTTTAAATCGTGGTTTTGATGAGTTTTTTGGTTTTCTCACAGGAGGTCATAATTATTTTCCCGAAGATTTGGTATTTAATGATTTATCTGAATTGAATGGACAATGGGACCCATACCGAACCAAACTATTACGAAATAATAGTCGTATTGATGAAAAGGAATACCTTACGGATGCATTGTCCCGAGAAGCAGTATCTTTTGTTGAAAAAAATAAGTCAAATCCCTTCTTTTTGTACTTAGCTTTCAACGCACCGCACACTCCACTTCAAGCAACAGATAAATACTTAGAAAGGTTTAATCACATAAAAGATAAAAATCGTAAAACATACGCTGCTATGGTGAGCGCTGTAGATGATGGTGTGGGTAAGTTGCTTGATAGGTTGGAAGCCTTAGGTGTTGAAAAAAATACATTAGTTTTTTTCTTGTCAGATAATGGTGGAGCCAAAAATAATAGTTCAGATAATGGAGAATTGAGGGATGGTAAAAGCAGTCTGTATGAAGGTGGTATCAGAGTGCCCTTTGCACTGCAGTGGCCGGGGAAAATTTCTAAAGGAATCATTTACGAAGAACCTGTGATTTCCCTTGATATTGCTGCAACGGCAATGGAATTGGCTCAAGTCACTCCAAAAAATGAATTGGACGGCATTAATTTAATTCCATTTCTAACCAATAAAAGAAATGGAATTCCTCACCAGAAATTATTTTGGCGTAAGTATGACGACCAATCAATGGCAATCCGCCACGGGAATATGAAATTGGTACAATATAAAACACCAGATAAGGTCTTGTACAATTTAAAAGAGGATAAAGGTGAAACAATTGCGTTGAAAGATTCTATTTCGCATAATCTTTTGTTCAATAGTTATAAAGAATGGAATGCTAAAAATTCAGACCCTAATTTCCTAGGTCTTATTCATGGTAAAAAGTATGATAGTCTATATCCGGGTAGATGGAAGGAAGTTGAAAAGTATTAGTGACAAAAGTATAGTTTAAAGTAAATAAATAAGCCTAATTGAAAATGATAAAACTTAAGGAAATACTTGTGTTAGCATGGTTTATGGTAACAATTCTCCCAATTGTTTCGTGCAATACAATTGCCTCGGAAAATAAAACACCTGTTTATTTCATAAGCAGCTCCAAGGGAAATGATAATAATTCAGGACTAACACCAAATGCACCATGGGCCACTTTAGAAAAAGTTAATTCAACTAAATTTTTACCTGGCGCAAAAGTGCTATTTAAATCAGGCGAAGAGTGGTTTGGACAACTTGAAATCTCTAGCAGTGGTACCAAAGATTCTTTAATTGTATTTGATAAATATGGAAATGGAGAAAAACCTAAAATACATGGCCAAGGTCAAAGGCGTTACACGGTATTGATTAATAATATATCCTATTGTACCGTAAGAAATCTGGAAATAACTAATGAGGGTAAAGAGCCAGCTCCAAAGAGAACAGGGGTTCTAATTCAAGCAATAAATTATGGGGATAGTAAAGAAATCAATATCAACAATCTAGAAGTGCATCATGTAAATGGTAGTTTGGTTAAAAAAGATGGAGGTGGAAGTGCCATATTTTGGCATAATGGAGGAGATAAGGTGAAATCCAGGTTTGTAGGTTTGTCAATTGAAAACTGTTTTTTGCATCACTGTGGAAGAAACGGAATAACCTCTTCAGGTTACAGCAATCGTGATAATTGGTATCCTAGTCTTGGTGTTGAAATAAGAAATAATCTCTTAGAACAAATTCCAGGTGATGGGATTGTTCCTATAGCTACAGATGGGGCAATTATCGAATACAATATCATGCGAGACTGTCCGGATGTTTTATCCCATAAGGAAGCAGCTGCAGGGATATGGCCATGGAGTGCGGACAACACGTTAATTCAGTATAATGAAGTTTCAGGCCATAAGGCAAAATGGGACGGCCAGGGGTTTGATTCAGATTATAATTGTAACAATACCATTATTCAATACAACTATAGTCATGACAATTATGGTGGTTTTCTGCTGCTTTGCAATGATGGGAGTAGCCTTGGTAAAAACTATAATAGGGGGACATTGAACTCCATAATTAGATATAACGTCAGCATAAATGATGGTATTAGGCCTTATCCAACAAAAAGAGAGGGCAAGTTTTCTCCAACGATTCATATTACTGGTCCCGTACAAAACTCAAAGATTCATGGGAATATAATTATTAATGATTTAAAAAGAGAAAATAACATAGATAACACGATCATAAAAATGGATAACTGGGGACAAAAGTGGCCTGATAAAACCAGTATTTTTGGTAATTTATTTTTGTTTTCAGATGATGCTGCGTTTGGTTTTTCCAGAGACCAGGGTACTCAGTTTAATGACAACTACCTTACCTCGGAAATACGCACTGAATCTTATCAAAGTTTGGGTAATAATGTATTGCAATTCTCAAATTTTAATTTGGATAAATTTAGATGGGAAATGCTTAATAATAACAACAGGGTGAGTAAAGATTTTGTTTTGGAATGGTTTGCTACTGTTGGAAAGAAATTATCGCATTAAATTGAAAAAAGTAGCATAAAATCGAAAATATGAATTCAGAGGTGAAAATATTATTGATACTCGTTTTAATAGCAAACGTTGCTTGTGTCAAGAATGAAAAATCTAATATTCAAGCAAAAACCTTGAAACCTAATATAATTTATATTCTTGCAGACGATTTAGGATATGGAGATTTGAGTTGTACCGGACAGGGTAAATTTTCCACACCAAACATAGATAAGTTAGCAAAAGAAGGGATGTTTTTTACGCAACATTATTCAGGTTCGACAGTGTGCGCTCCTTCTAGGTCAACATTAATGACAGGTTTGCACACCGGTCACACACCGATTAGGGGTAACAAAGAAATAAATCCTGAAGGACAATGGCCTTTATCCGCTAATACAAAAATATTACCAGAATTATTAAAGGAAAAAGGTTATGCAACTGGTGTGTTTGGTAAATGGGGTTTGGGGTATCCAGGCTCCGATGGAGACCCTTTAAATAAAGGCTTTGATAGGTTCTATGGCTATAATTGTCAACGCTTAGGCCATAGCTACTACCCGTATCATTTATGGAGCAATGATGAAAAAATCATACTAGAGGGAAATGCAGGATACAAAAGGGAACAATATGCGCCTATTTTGATACATGACCAAGCATTGGAATTTATTGAAAAGAATAAAAGCAATCCCTTCTTTTTGTATTACCCAAGTATAATTCCCCATGCAGAGTTGTTAGCTCCTGCAGATTATATGAAAAAACATTTAGGAAAATACGAACCAGAAAAATCTTTTAAAGGAACTGATAGCGGTGAAATGTATAAATTAGGGCCTTACCAATCTCAAGAAAATGGTCATGCCGCATTTGCCGCCATGATTAATTTACTTGATGACCAAGTTGGAGAAATTGTAGACACAATTGAAGCTTTGGGGCTTGCCGAAAATACAATTATAATATTCACCTCAGATAATGGGCCCCATTTGGAAGCAGGCGCAGACCCTGATTATTTTGATAGTAATAGTATTTATAGAGGTTATAAACGTGACCTGTATGAGGGAGGTATAAGAGTACCAATGATTGTTAGTTGGAAAAATACAATTACTTCAGGAAGCAAATCTAATCATATTTCAGCTTTCTGGGATGTTTTGCCAACTGTTTGCGATATTATTAAAATAGAATCCCCAAAACATATAGACGGTATTTCCTTTTTACCAGAGCTTTTAGGTGACGAGCAAACATCTCATGGCCATTTGTATTGGGAATTCACAGAGCAAGGGGGTAAGCAAGCTGTTAGATTAGGAGATTGGAAAGGAATACGCTTGAATATGACAAATAATAAAGGAAGTAAAATTGAATTATATAATTTGAAATCTGATATTGAAGAAAATAATGATGTAGCTCATAAATTTCCTGAAATCATTGAAAAAATCAGTAATATAATGAAAGAAGAGCATGAGTACTGCAAAGAGTTTTCTTTTGAATTTGAAAAAGGCTTGTAAAAACATAATTTTCATTTATCAGTTAAGAAAACAATAAGTAGACACTTCTTTGAGTAGTTCCATAATTCAAAATTGTATATTTATAAGGTGATGATGCGTTGTAAAATTAGTAATACATAATAACTGTGGGCAGAATGAAAGTAATAAGTATAATATTATTCTTTATCCTTACGGTTAAGGTTTTAGCCCAAGAAGCAATTAATTCTTATGGAGCAACTAAGTTGCGGGCAAATAATGAACTTATTCATAATTATTGCACTAAACTAGTCAGTGACTCCATGAATGTCAAATGGATTGGAACTGAAGGAGGTATTACTAAATACAATGGAACTACTTTCACACACTACAAACCTAGTGCGGATAATCCTGAATTTTTAAATGAAAATATAGAAACATTATTTGTAGATGCTTCAAACAACCTTTGGATTGGAACTAAAAGTGGTGGGTTGTCCAAAATGAATTTGGAAAATGAACATATCACAAATTTTAACCATCTTTTAAAACCATCCAATAGTGACATAATTAGAGTAATGGCTATAACGCAAGATAGTCGCGGAATTATTTGGATAGGAACTTGGGGGAACGGCGTATATGGTATATCAGAAGAAGATCGTGGCAAACTAGTTAAACACATACCTGGGGGATGGCCTATTTTAGAAGTGATTAGTGATAGAAATGGTGATTTATGGTATGGAGAAGTAGATGTTTTAAAGCAGTATCTATATCAGGAAGATAGAGTTATTAATTTCGACGCTGGCGGTCAAATAACAGATTTAATTGAAGACAAAAAAAGAAATAGAATCTGGATTGCGAGGGCGCAATCGGAGAAAGATAAAATCACGCCTGCCAATCTTAATTATTACGATTTTAAAAGAAAAACAATTGACAGTATAGAAGTAGGAGTTCGAAGTAATTATGCAAAATATTTAGCATTAGATTATCAAGGAAACTTATTCATCGGAACCTGGGGTAATGGACTATTTAAGAGTAATAAAGACCTAACGGTTTTTAATGAAGTCCCAATTTTAAAAGACCCCATAGACCGTGACAAGAATTTGTATAAAACCGTTTTAGATATACATATTGATAAAAACAATATTATATGGCTTTCCATGGCCTATGGTGGTGTGGTAAAACTTATTCCGTCCATTGGTTTTGAAAATATACTTGAGTACACAAAAGACAATCTAAACAATAATTTAACTCAAGATTTTAACATACATGCCCTACTTAAAATCAATGAAGAATATTGGATTGGTACTTCAGAGAATGGACTATATCATGGAAAGAATTTTTCGAATCTAAAAAAGCTTCCCGGATTACCCGATGAGAAGGTTTTTTCAATATACAAGTTTGAAAATCTTCTCTTTATAGGTTTGGATTCTGGGATCAAAGTATATGACTATCAGAAATCGGAAATAATCATGTCTACTAAGTTAAGAAAGGCGACATCTTTCTTTGTGGATGTTAAAAGAAGAGTCTGGATTGGCACTCAGCAATCAGGAGTTTTTCGAGTTGAACTAGAAGATTTTGAAGACCCAAAAAAATACAATGTTTTTAATCAGGAAAATAGCCAAATAAAATCTAACAGAGTTAGTGAAGTTATTTATGATTCCTTTTCTGGTAAAATATGGTTGGCCACATACAATGGGGTTTTTTATTTCAATGAAGATTTGCAAAAATTTGTGCATAACAATGTATTCCTTAATGGCGCATTACCTAGTGTGATAATAAATCAAATGTGTTTTGATGATAAGGGAATGTATTTGGCTACCCCAAATGGGTTGGTGGTTAGTAGGGAAAAGTCTGAATTAAAGTATAAGATTGAATCCATATATAACAAGAGTAATTACTTAAGTAGTGATTTTATTTCTTCAATTACATCTGATGACATTGGTAACATATGGTTTACCACACTGTCTGAGATAGTCAGATTTAATAAATCTCAAGAGACATTTAGTATTTATAATAGTACGGATGGAATTGAAACATCGTCCTTTAACCTCCGCAGTTTTTATAAGACGATTACGAATGAGATTTTCTTTGGTGGTGTGGATAATGTAACTTATTTCAATCCAAAAACTATAGAGGGTCTAAAAACGAATCCCGAAATTATAGTCTCTCATATTGAGATAGATAATGAAAGTATAAAACCTCAAAGTAGAACTACAAGTACTATAAGCGCAGAATATTTAAAAGCTATTTCACTATCTCATAAGGAAAAATCAATTCAAATTTCATTTAGTCTAAATGACTTTCTAGGAGACTTGAACGCTCAATATAGATATAAACTAGATGGTTTTCAAGACCAATGGATACATGTGAAAGGAAAGAACAACCTCAACTTTACGGGTTTACCGGCTGGTGAGTACAATTTGCATATACAAGGCTCGAGAGATGGTTTAAAATGGTCAAGAATTAAAAATATTAAAATAAATAGAGCTTCGGCGCCCTGGTTAACTTGGTGGGCGTATCTCATTTACGGGTTTATCATATTTTCTGTTCTGTATCTTTTTTCAAGAATGAGAAAAAGACAAATTTCACTAAAACAAAACCTTAAGATTGCTCAAATTGAAAAAGAAAAAGAAGCGCAGGTTACGGCTTCTAAATTGAAGTTCTTTACAAATATTTCTCATGAGTTTAGAACACCATTAACCCTCATTTCTGGTCCGCTAGAAGAGCTGTTGGATGAGAAAAGTTTGGATGCAGAAAAGCTTTCCAAACTTGAGGTAATGAAATTCAATACCAATAGGTTGCTAAACTTAATCAATCAATTGTTAGATTTTAGAAAAGCTGAAAGTGAACAACTCAGCTTGTTAGTTGCGAAAGGTAATTTTGTAAGGTTTTCTCGAGAAGTTTTTCTCTATTTCAGGGAGTTGGCCAAAACCAATAAAATTCATTACAATTTCATGGCTTCAAATGATAATATAGAATGTTATTTCGACCGTGGAAAGATGGAGATTGTATTGTGTAATTTGTTGTCAAATGCCTTTAATAATACCCTAACAGGAGGAGAAATAACCTTGTCTATCCATAAAAAAGGAAACGAAATAATGGTGAGGATTAAAGATTCTGGAAAAGGAATAAGTAAAAAGGAATTAGATAAGATATTCGACAGGTTCTATCAGATAAAAAGCGCCAATTCATCAAAAATTATTGGCAGCGGTATAGGCTTGGCCTTTTCAAAAAAAATAATAGAATTACATGGCGGTGAAATATCCGTAAAAAGCGAACTGTCAAAAGGGTCAGAATTCAATATAAACCTTCCCGTAAATGTCAAATATCCTAAGACCCAAATATCAAACGTGGCCATTAATACAGACCTTATAGAAAACTACATTCCAAATGTTCCACATAAATATTCACTTAAAGGTGAAAAATCAGATGGGACCATCTTAATTGTCGAAGACAATTCAGATATCTCAGATTACCTGAAGAATATTTTCGAAGAAAACTATAATGTACTAAGGGCTTTCAATGGTGAAGAAGGGTGTCAGATTGCTTTAAAGGAAATGCCAGATATTATTATTTCCGATGTAATGATGCCAAAAAAAGACGGTTTGCAATTGTGTAAGGAACTAAAAGAGCATGTTATAACCTCTCATATTCCAATCATAATCCTAACTGCAAGAACAGCTACGGTATATGAAATTGAAGGTTTAAAGAATGGTGCAGATGCCTATGTTACAAAACCGTTTAATCCAAACGTAATTAAGGCAAGGATCAAATCCATACTAAACACTAGAAAGAAGATTCGGGAACACTATCAAAGTCAGGTGAGGTTTGGTAGTAATAATCAAATCAAAACAGAAGAGACCCTAGAAGGTAAGTTTATATCAGAGCTTATATCCTTTGTTGAGGAGAATCTCAGAGATGCCGATTTTAGTACAGAAGATTTACGGGAAAAACTCTTCATGAGTCAATCAACCCTATACCGAAAACTGAAATCTCTTACTGGATTATCGCCTTCAGGATTTATTAGGTCTGTTAGGTTGAAGAAAGCAGCAGAACTTATTTTAAATGAAGATTATAAGCTTAGTTATATAGCCTATGAGGTTGGTTTTAATGACACCAAATATTTTAGGGAATCATTTAAGAAACAATTTAATTGCCTGCCTTCAGAATACAAGAAAAAGGTGCTAACTCAGGAAATATAGGGGTTTTATTTCCAAAAAGAACAATGCCACCCTCCACATGAATAATAACCCCCTCGGTCTTTTAGGATTTATTCCGTGACAGAAAGACTACTTTATCCTTGGTCAAGAAATATATACTTAAACGAATTTATAAATTATTAATTATGGAATATTTTAAATTTAAAATGAGAGTATGGCTACTTGTTCTATGTTGTTTAACGCTAGGAATAGTTGGCAAAGGATATGGGCAAGGATTTTCTGTTAAGCTTACTGTCAATGGTAATGGAACACATACTAGTTCCGGAAATACTCTGGATATCTCCGATCAGATATACCTTGGGGATAACCTTGAGTGGGAGATAACAACACCAGATGGTTCGCAACCATATTTTGAAGGATTGCCTGGCACGGCAGCCGTGCCACTATCAGAAAACCCTCAGTTAGTCTGCAACCCTTCTATCAACCCAGGAGATTTTAAACATGACTGGTTTCCAGTCTATGCAAGTGTACACTGGAGGATGGCTGCGGATTTTCCAAGTGAAGCGCTATATGATGCGATGCAGGAAGAACATGTTACCCTATACGAATATGAATTTGATGGATCATATAAGCAGCGATATGACAACTTTATTTATGATGGTTCAAAATATAGTTGGACCTATCGCGCACAGCGCAGAATGGATAAAACTTCTGAATATTATAATCCACCTTATGATTTTGCGAGATTTTATACCAGTAATGGCAAGACACAACATAAGGACCAAGTGGAGGGCCTATTGGATCAAATGTACGGGTTTTTAGTCGAAGGTAAAGCGGGGAGATTCCTTATGACAGATACCGATGAAGTACTTTGTCTTTCAGCACCAGAAAATCAGCAATATGACGGAGACCAGTATTGGTGCGGTGTTGAGATGGTTGGTGACGTTGAGTATGACTATTGGCAATACTTTGACAATGATGCCGGTATTGGATCAAACAATGTATATAGTAATTTTAATCATGAAAATGGAAAGTATCCTGCACAAAATAAGACCTTAAACAATTGGCTAAATTTTACAAATCAAGAGCGTGCAGATGAAACACGTATTAATGGAGAACCGGATTTTCATGGGTATGAAATTATGGATGACAAATTGTACTATAAAGATAAAGGTTATTCAACTCCTATTGACGGATTAAACAGTGAAGATTTTTATTACAAATCTAATGACCATGATCCTAGCCGAACAAATACGAATTTTCAACACCCTGGCCAGGTTAGAGTTTGTTATAAAGATGATTCACAGGTTGCCAATTGTATTACCGTGTCAATGGATGTAGATTATCCTGGTGAGGATGATCATGGCATGTATGGCAATATATCTGGTACCACATGGCCACTTGCAGAAGATAAAGAAGTAAATTATAAAGTACCTGCATTAGATGCCAATTTTGTGTCAAACCTGCCCAGTAGCGCTGAATTGAAGATTAGCATGTACCGCATCAATGAAGGTACCGGACTTTGGAGTGTCCAATCTACTGAGGTTTTTTCCAAGAGCGATATGAGTAGTGATATGATAGCGACCTTATCTGTCGGGTACAGATATGAGCGAATGGTCGTTTCAGAGTTTAGGCGATCTACTAGTGATAAATGGACCATAATCGGAGCTAAGCCAATTCAAATGATTGAATACCCAGGTTATGATGCCGTGCTGGGTCAAAAAGCAAAGCCTTATAGCAGCCAACCATTCGGAGGCATGGGTAATGGACTAGATCTGAAAGAAGGCAAAGGCGATTTTATAGGGAAATATTTGGAAGATTTTAGAGAGTCCCCTCAGGGGCCATACCAATACCATGGGAAACTCATATACGATACTCAAAACAAGAAAGACATCTATTACAAAAATGCTCCTCGTGAGTACAATGTAGCCAAAGGACAAAAACTTACGATCGGTACATTATCCCAGGACTATCATAAATGGGTTATAGCCGGAACTGACTGGTATCAGGGATATAAAACACTTTCTATGAGAATGCGTGATGAGGATATCAAAAAAAGATTGACTTATGTTTTATATAAGGTTCAGGACAAGAATGATCCTGCCTATGATCCTGATGCATGTATTACATTAGGACGCAACAATAACCTGAATGGAGGAAGTGGATTTGCATGCTATACCGCAATTGAAAAAATTTCCAACGAACGCTTCTTTTCCTACACTTTTGAGGAAAAAGGATATTATTTATTGGAGTCCAGGTTTTTAGATGATACAAATCAGGAAGTTGATGGGGAAATCAGTTCTCAGTCGAGGTTGATTAGAATCAATGTATTGGATTTTCCAACCCAGACCGATGTGAAGGATTTATCGGCTCAGGCCAAGCGATCCGAAGTAAAAGTTTCGGAGATTGAGGACAATGCCATATGGGAAGCATTCGAGGCGGATGAAGCCGTGAAATCGTATGATTATCGGATCATTGAGGTGGAGAAAGTAAATAGTGAATACGCTTATGTCTGGGGGCCTAGGCAAAAAACAAATAGAAGGCTCTCTCCCCAGAATAGTTATTATGCAAACTATAATTGGAAGACCGTAGCAGAAGATAACTCAGAAACAGCGCTGTCAAACCCGTATTTTGTTGAGGAATGGCTGAATACATGGATTCCTGAATCTACTTGGCCCGAGACTTGGCGTTCCAACTGGGTATTACATCATCAAATAGAAAACCCTGCACCATTTCCAGTAGACCATTCAGATCATGGTGCCAACTTAAAGATTTTTAATACCGAAGGTGCTTCAGTGAGTCTTAACGCTTATAAACAAGTGAGTTGGCAGGAGCAATTGCCTTGGATAGTATATGACCCACACTATGGCTGGCGGGTTCGTAAGCAAATTAAATCGGTCTTTGATTGGTCACTATTTAAGAACAACTATTTATTTAGAGGTGTTCACAATCCAGATGTACCGGGATTCGAATTCGCAGAGAATATTGAGAACCTTATTCACGATCAATATACGCTAGGAGGTTCAAATGACAGTGACGCAGCAAAAAATCTGTTGGATCTCTATTGGAAATTGAAGTCGGGAAGGATCAGAATTGTGGCATTAAGTGATCTTTATCCTGATGGTGACTTGGCAAATGAGATGAAGAACATACGCGTCTATAATTCGATCAGTGCTGATGACAAAAGTGATTTGAAAGTTCTCGATGATGAAAATATGACCGTGCCGGATGAAATATTTATGGGTTCAACCGAACTTTCTGATATTAGGCAAAATGATGAATTACTTACGAGTGGAGATAATCTAGTGAATAATCCGAGTTTTGAAATTGTCAATTCAGAAACACCTAGTCATATTGAGCAATGGAACAGCAATAGTAGCGTCCTGAGTGTTGGTACAGGGATTACGGGTAATTCAGCGCGAATAGATGGATTGGATGAACCTGTATACGAGTGGGAACCCGAAGAAGAGGATGCAGATTTGCCTCCAGAAACTATCGATAGTAAAGGACAGATTAGTCAAGAAATTTTGGTCGAGCCGAATACTCAATACCGATTGGACGTTTGGTGTCTTACATCTGATCCCCAGCTGGCATATTTAGTAGGAGCCAGGGACTCAAGGGTAGAAAAAACGGAATCGACACAGGTCACAAAATGGAACAATGGCAACACCTCGTGGGTACGAACAATACTCAATTTTACTACTGGCTATGATCAAACGTCGGAATTGATTTTTATTGAAAAATTCGATCACAATTATAGCTTATATGTGGATGATGTTAGTGTTCGGAAGATTGATTTGGGCGAATCGACTGATGTGTATACAGGAATTACCTCGCCAGGCAATACTACGTATTATGTAGATAGTGAAAATGGTAATGATACAAATTCTGGGACTAGCGAAGCCAATGCATGGAAAAATTTGGGTAAAGTAAATGCTTCAACATTTACGTCTGGAGATAAAATATTATTACAAAATGAAGGTTCTTGGGTAGGGACATTGCATCCACAAGGCTCAGGAACTGCGGGCAATCCTATTGTAATATCTTCTTATGGTGATAATTCAAAAGGTAGCATGCCAAAGATAGATGGAAATGGTGCGGTACATGTGGTGTATCTGTCAGGACAGGAATATTGGGAAATTACAAATCTGGATATAACAAACTCTGCCATTCCGGGATCCAGAAAAGTAGGGATAGAGATTGATAATATTAATAATGGGGAACTGAATGGAATTCGAATTGCTAATAATTACATACACGAAGTATATGGAAACAATGTTAAGGATACCGAAGGGAGTGCCGGTATTTTAATTGCATCAAGAGACGGAGAGGGAGACGGAAAAGCAGAGAGCGGTCCTCTTGGCTGGTTCAATGGTGTAACGATTGAAAATAATATCTTGAAGAATATTGATCGCAGTGGTATTTTGATATCTTCAGATTTTATCTGTAGAGAAACACTTCCTTGTAAAGATACAAATGGCGACTTGGATCTTACTATTAATACCTGGGCTCCCAGCTTAAATGTTGTAATTAAATACAATTTTCTTGAAAATATAGGGGGTGATGGCATCATGACAGCGGTGACCAGAGGGGCACTTATTGAGCACAATACGTTAAATGGAGCGTCTATGACAGCTGGCGATCCTAATGTAGGCATGTGGCCATTCAATAGTGACGATGCTATATTTCAATATAATGAGGTTTACAATGTACATGGAGCAGAAACTCCTGAAGGCGATCCTATGGATGCACAGGCATTTGACATAGACTATGGTACATCAGGTACTATTTATCAGTATAACTACAGTCATGACAATGATGGAGGCTTTATGTTATCGGGGACACCTGATTGGAATGCAGGTAATAGTAAAAATGGTATTGTCAGGTATAATCTTAGCGTGAATGATGCAACAAGGTCATTTCAGTTTTTGGGTACGTCGACTAATATTGATGTGTACAATAATACCATTGTAAATACAACAGGTGATGATCTATTGCCTATCCAAATCATTCCATTTGACTGGGATCGGGAATTGGGTGATAATTCTCAATATGCGAACAACTTAAAATTTAGAAATAATCTGTTTTATTTGGTTGGGTCATCAGGAAAATGGGAAAACTGGGATAGAGTAGACGGAGATGATGTGATCTTTGATAACAACTTGATCTATGGAGGAAACTTTACCGGTCAACCCGCTAGTGCAACTACAATCACAGGAGATCCATTATTAATTCTTCGTGGTCAACCGACAGCGGCTTCTTATGAATGGGACGAGAATCTAGGCGCATACCAGGTACATCCTACCAATTTGAAAACCCTAAACTCTATTTATGGAATAAAAGAAAGTACATCACCAGCATATGAAGCGGGCACGGATATAGACGATGATTTGTCATATGATCTTGCATCCGATGAAATCCAGTCACCACCAAGTGTAGGTGCATTTGAATTGTTAGTGATAGACCCTGGACAACCTCACCAAGGAGGTAAACATATTGAAAGTTGGGTGGTTCCCGTCGCAGTTGGCGGTACTGCTGTTTTTGTAGGTGTGCTAGTTAATGAATTCTTTTATCGACGTAGTTTGAGAGGATATAGGAGTACAATGGGAGAAGAGGGCGTTGAGTATGAGGATGTACCCAGAAGACCTACCCGTTTTAACTGGTGCTGCAGCGGGAATTAAACACTTTTCTTAAATAACAAAATATTTACACAATGAAAGCTATAAAAATAAATAGAATAATATTAATGCTAATGTTGCTTTTGACTTCTGTGGCCCTTCAAGCTCAAGAGACCTGCGAGGATGATGAAATTTCAGTTGAAGACGAAGTAGGTGAGGAGATCGTGGATATAAAACCTAGTGAGATATCAGGTGTATCAGAAATTGAGGAAGAGGGAATGAGCATGGAGATAGAAGGTACCTCCATGGAAGCTACTGAAGTTACGGAGTTTATGATGGAAAGTGAGGAGTTCGGGCCCGAAGGTCTCGTCATTGCTGCCAGCGTAATGGCGATGACAGCAACTTTTGACTACCTCTATGGTACAGATTACACCGAAGAAATCATGAATCTAATGGATGAAGTCAACGATGCCATCTTTCATAACCCTTATACCGGTGTGGGGACTATTAATTATGTTTTAAACAAGGCAGGGTCTCCTGTAGACATTGACGAAGCTATAAATTATGCAACTGGTATGGTTTTGGGAGAGGAGATGTGGATAGAGAAATGGTTGGAAGACGGTTTTGGAATTGATGAGACCACTACCCATTACGACATTGATGCCCATTATTATCTGGAAACTCCATACATTGCAAATACCATTACAGCGGCCTCCGATATAAATGCGGTCAGAGATCAAGTGACCGTATGGGCAGCCATTCCAGAAAAAGTAAATAAATTGTCGGTGGCTCTTGCGTTATTAAAACAAGGTAACATAGCAAATTATCCCCCAGGCACCATCTATGAGGACCCATATAAGTTCTATGATATGGAAACCGTATTTGCTACATACCATGATAAGGAGGACCTGGAACCTACGCATAAAGAATATTGGTATAACTGCGATTGTGGCCATAACAAACATCATCATCATACTGGATTTTGTAATTACTTTTATTATTATGATTGTCTCTCAAAATACGACCTGCATACAGAAGGGGTACAAAACACCTATATTACCAAATCCATTTCCGATGTAGAATACCAGTATGAAAGCCCAAGCCGCTTAAATGTCCAGATTGAAAGTTCATGGAGTTCAAGTACCTCGGTAAGGACAAAGGAAAACCACGGCGAATGGAAGCAAGAGGACCCTCCGGAATCTCCACAGGAAAAACACTTATTAAGTTTTGCACCACTTAAGGTAAATTTATTGCAGCAGGTGCCGGTATTAGATGGAGGAAATCCGGTTTTCGATGACAATGGATATCCCGAAGTGACTTACAATGTATTGTTGGAAGATATCCCCTATACCGTTAGCGATAAAGATAGTAATGGCTTGTACCAGCTGGCTATCACTGACTTTGATATAAGTGCGTATTCATCGGGATTACTTTATTTGGCTTTTGTAACCCAAACTTATGTAAATATTGAGGTGCCTAATGATGAAGATGATGATACCGATAATGATCCGAAATTGGCTGATTTTACCTTGTCAATGTCCCCGTTATATGATTATGTGCCAGTAGATGATATTGCATTAAAAGAGGGAAGCGATTCAGAAGAAAATGTATTTTCTAGTTTTCGGATAGGAAATTCTATTGAAGGCGAATACGGCGTCAAGGATATTTTTATGGAAATCCCCAATGCTTATAAAAAAATAAAAACCATAAGTATCAAGAATTTAATGTCTAGAGAGGATACCGAAGAAACTCTTATTTCCTTTGGGACGCGACCTCAAAGTTACGTATATGCCAAACAAGCCATTGACGAATATTTTGCTTTTGATGAATTCCTTTTAAATTATAAAGGTGAGCGTGTATACGCCAAACCAATTGAGGATACTTGGGTTAAATTTGATAAATCTGGAACCTATAGTCAAATTTCTGATGGGTCGTTTGGTAGTGTATCGGCAACTGCTGACACGATTTATGCGAAGATTGAAAATTTTAAACTGAGAGCTGGAGATTTAATTGGTGTGAGTGTTACCTATGAAGATGTCAGGCATACGACCACTCAAACCTTATATGTTAATGGAGAGGATATACCAAGAGCCTATTACACACTTGGTATTGACGATACTTCAAATTACCTGATATACGATAATAATGCTGATAATTTGAGTTCCAGCGGTTCCGCTGAAAATTGGCTTATTGAGCATCAGGGTGGAGGTTATTATGCATTAATGCAGCAATCTTCCAACAAAGTTTTAGGGTTTAAAGGGGGGCTATTAGGTTTGTACGAATGGGATATTAATAATGATTTGCTATGGAGTTATGAAATCGTAGATCCTGATAATAATAAGATTGTATTTAAAAATATGGAAGGAGCCTATTTGACTTCAAGTGGTTATAGTTTTTTATCCGAGGAAGCAGTTATACTGAACTTGAACCAGGTTCAGGAGGCTGAGCCTATTTTATCCAATGAACCCACCTGGGTCCTTAATAAGGGTGTCAATGAACTTATGGGAACAGATGAATCTGGCTTGCTGGAGCTGTCCTATGATCCAAATGATCATGATAATGACAGGCAAAAATGGAACCTTGAGTATTACGGCTGTTTGCGTTATGTATTTCATAATGTAGCAGATAACACCTATGTATACCTTGATGGAACCGCGTTAAGCATACAGACAGAAGATCAGACGGCGTGGTTGGCCCATACCGATGATGATCCCAACTATTTTGACGCTAAATACACATTCTCGAAAGAAGATCAATATTTATATGCGCAAACAGACCCCTCTACAACACTTGCAGTAGGTAGTTATATCATAGGAGATGATTATTTTAAATTTGAAATGAATACACCCACAACACCTACATTTACAAGCATGGCAACATCCTTTTACAGGCTATCTCCTGAAACAGTGCCTAGTAAGTATTTAAGTGGGAGCCCTTTAAGTATAATTGACGGAACCGATGGTAATAAAACTGACTGGCTCATGGAGTTTCAGGAAGTAAGGAATGGCAATAACCTCTATGCCATTATGAACAGACCTAACAGGCAAGTGCTGGGAACCGATGCCAGTTGGCAGGTAACCGTACAGCCTTGGTTTAAAGGTAATGACTACCTCCTGTGGTATCTGGTCGAAGATGATGAAAGCGATGGAATACACCTTTACAATGCCGGGGCAGGCGCCTATTATCTTCCTGGTGAAGTAGAGCTTAACTTAAATGCGCCAGAACTCATTCCTTGGATAACCACCCATGTACAAAATTATAGCCCTTATATAGATACAACGCTCACCTATAATTTAATAAATAACCTTTCAAAGAGCTTTTTAACATTTAGTTTGTTGGAGTCTCCACATTTGCAGGTGGCAGCCCAAGGTAATATGGATGAGCATTCAACTCAGGAATGGCATATAGGCTATTACGGATGTCAACAATATACGCTTTATGCCACGGTAGATACTCAAGATCGCTACTATTATAGGGATATCACAGATGACCAGTTGAAAGAATGTGTTGGTTCGGTTTGTGATAACCAAAGTTTGGGCTGGTGGATCGATAATTCACCCTATCCTGGCTATTCCGTAATTAGGACACCGCATGTAGGATTGCCTGAAAGTGCGCTATATGCGCCGAATATCCATGATCATAGTGAAGTGGTACTAAGTAAAACCTATCAATGGGGAAGCCTGGATCCTGGATATGACTTTATGCTCCATGATATCAACGATCCTATTGATATGTATGTAACACTTGCCAATGGCTGGTACAACATCTCGACCCCCAATAATTATCTTTTAGAAGAAAATGGCAGTGACATACAGGCCAAATTTGGAGCCTTGTTGCCTCCAGAGGGTGACTGGCTTATAGAATCCGTCGGTACCAATACCTACACCATTGTCAATCGAAGTTCAAAATTGGCCTTAGGTATCAATGGAGGTAATACGGTTGTTCCATTAGCTTTTAACCCCACAGATACAAACCAGCAATGGGTAGTTTATGCCAATCAAGACGGGTCTTCCCAGCTGTTTAACCTGGGAGCCCAACACTATTTGGTGGTAAGTGAAACCCTGGAAGATGCCATAGCCACAGACGATGGCAGTGAGATTCATGACAACGGAGCCATTCTAAATTTAAGATTCCATTATACCGGCGCTTTAGAGTATCCAATAGACATAGGTGACGAGATACTCTTAAGTAATAAAGCCGTACATAAGTTTATAAGTAAAGATGGTACCAATCTTGTTATAGAAGCTCACCACATGCACGGTTCAGACGATAATCATTGGCAAGCCAATTACCGTGGGGGTTTGCAATACAGCTTTAAAAATATGGATGGTAATCAGTACCTGACCGACGGTCTGAGCTTCTCGAATACCGAAAGCTTTTGGTGGGTCGATGAGGTAACAGGGTTTGGCACCGAAACCATATACATAAATACCCCGAGCAATGGTGATTATCTATATGTAGGTTCAGGCGAAACCATATCGATGCAGGCAAGTCTGGATACCAACGATGACGGCTTTAAGTTCGAGGTGTATTATGAAGATGAAGACAACGATTTTGCCGAACGAGCTGCAGATTTACCCTATGCAAATACCCTGGTAAATGGGGTGCAATTCGAGTACTATGACCTCAATGGCCTTACGCAACTTCCCGATTTCAACAGCTATACACCCGATTTAACAGGCGTCTCCTTTGCTATAGTTACAAGTGGAGTAAAGGCCGTAAACCTGGCTACAGAATCAGCAACGCGTTTTACAGGTTACATTAAAATACCTAATGATGGCATATACACATTCGAACTGGCATCTAAAGATGGAAGTAAGCTTTATTTTGGTGATCAAATACTTATTGATAATGGTGGATTGCATAATTTTAGAACCATTAGTGAAAAAATAGCTCTTAAACAAGGGTACCATCAAATTAGGGTAGAGTATTTTGATAGTTCTTCCGATGATGGTTGGTTACGATTATGGGCAGCCGAAGATCTCGCTAGTCCGGTACTCGCCACCAATTTATATGTTGACATTCCATTGGCAAATAGTACCAGTTTATCACAGATAGGACCGGGCGTACAATTCGATTACTATAAAGACTATATGGGCGCTTCTCTTCCTAATTTTAGTAGTATGATACCTGCTATGAGCGGCATTAAAGAAACCATTATTTCACCTCAGATAGAGCAGGCAGAGCGTTATGGACTAAAGTATAGCGGCTATATTGATATTCCATCAGATGGCGCCTATAATTTTTATTTGGATAGTGATGATGGTAGTAAGCTTTACATTGACGGAGAGCTTGTAGTAGATAACGATGGTTCTCATGCATCCATACTTAAGAGTGGTTATATTGGACTGAAAGCAGGGTTACATGAACTGGAAGTGATTTATTTTCAGGGAGTAGGAGGGAAAACCCTTGATGTCTCGTGGAGACAATACGACGGTGGAGCCCTAGCTACTATATCTTCTGATATGTTAAAACAGGAACGTTTAACTTCAGTAGCCACAGGACCCACAGCATCCGGTATGATTTGGCGAGAATATCCTCAGAATTTTACAGAGTCTCAATTGCCAGATTTGAATACACAGACGGCGCAGTCTGTAGGGTTTACCAGTAACGTGAGCCTACCTTCGGGACTGTCGAGCAATAATGCTATTCAATATGAAGGTTATATAAATGTACCATCCAACAACGATTATACATTTTATACAGCATCCAAAGGGCGTAGCCGAATATTTATTGATGGTTTATTGGTTGCCTACAATAATAACGACTCCAATACCTTGGTAGAAGCGTCGGGTTCATTAGGGTTAAGATCAGGCCAGCATAGTATAAGAATAGAGTATTTTGATACGAGTAATGTAAGTACCCCGCAATTAGATGTGTACTGGGAATCAAGTGGTATAAGCAAACAGGAAATACCTGCGGCAAGTTTAAGTAGAGCAGGAAGCGTTAATCTTTCCAGAGCCTATTACAGCCTGCCTGGAATGGGAGAGGTGCTTATAGAAGATCAGGGGCAGGGCTTATACGCCGTTATGCGTTCGAGTGATAAAAAAGTATTTGACCAAAATTCCAATGCAGTCGATTTTCAGGTTGGCGATTACGCACAGCAATGGTGGATTGATGGATCTCCAGGGAATTATCAGATTACCAATGTACTATCACGTAATAATTTACAAGACAATGCATCCTGGGCTATCAACTACAATAGAGAAGCTCAAGAGATCATGTCTAATTATCACACCATTATCCCTACGGAATTCCCTTCTATGAAGATTATATCTAATTCTCTTTTGGGGAATAATGCTTTAAAAGGGTCAGACATTTCAAATATTGGAGATGACAAGGATTTGTGGAATCTAGAGTATATTGGCTGTTTGCAATACCGTATGGCAACCAAGGCGACCATAGAAAATAATAGTCCACGATATTTTGCCCAGCAAAATTCAGGTACTGGAATTTGGCAAAGTAGTTCGAGTAGTTACTATAGTTCATGGTGGATTGAAGATACAAATGAGAATCATGTGTATTATTTACAAAACACCACATCCAGAGACTACGCACTAACATATGATTTCTATGGAGTGCAAGTAGTTGTTGCATCATCCTCGGAACAAAGTAAATTCCGATTTATACCTGTTGGTTACCAAGTTATAGGCGAAGTAGGCAGTAGTACAACAGATGATGACTGGAAAACGGTTAGCCTGGATCGTAGTTATAATAATCCTATAGTGGTTTTGGGGCCTGTAACCCAAAACAGTTCCGATCGATTTACCGTGCGTGTCAAGGATGCTAATTCCAGCAGTTTCAAATGGCGCGTACACGAATGGGGTTATGAGAATGGAAGCCACGGAGATGAAACCGTGCATTATATGGTCGTAGAAGAGGGTCATTATGCCTTTGAAAACGGTATGCAACTATATGCAAGGGATAAGACCAACGTTAATGAAAATAATTTCACCAATGTATCTTTTCCTGGCGAGATGACCAATCCATTGTTTTTAACACAGATCACGACCGATGGTACAGCAGCCAACGCTCGGAACAATGGGTATTCTGTACGCTTACAGCAACAGGAGAATAAAGATCAGAGTAGAAGTATTAGTAATGAAACCGTAGATGCCATTTTTATGGAACAGGGTGTTGTGTTGGGTTATATGGATTTTAAAGCAGGTTTAAAGACCAATGTGAACGACAATTGGCGAACCTTAACATACGGCAGTGATATTTCATTTTCCAGCAGCCCTAAAGTACTGGCGGATGTATTTACGTATAATGAAAACGATCCTATAACTTTACATTACCGCAATAAATCAGCTACCTCAATACAATTCACTTTAGAAGAGGACAAGAGCAGAAACACAGAAACAGATCATGCCAATGAAGAAGTGGGCTGGATGGCGTTCGAAAGATCAGGGTTTCTTATTGCACAAGACTTCGACTTGTTTAGTGGGCCCTTGAAAGCGGTTAAATCCAAATCGGAAAACCCCGATCCGGATGAGGAGGAGAGCCATGACTTGTTTAAAGTATTCCCAAATCCTACAGAAGGAGAATTAACACTTTTTGTGGCCATAGAGACCAAAGGGAATGTGTTGATACAAGGTATAGATGTTTTAGGCAGGGTATTGTTTGAACGTGAAGAAGTTGCAGAATCCGGTCGTTTCATATATAAGATTGAAGATTTACATAATTACTTGGATAATAGCATGTTCTTTCTAAAAATTACTATAGGAGAACAACAATATATACGTAGAATCTTATTAAAATGAATTATAAGCTTAGTTATATAGCCTATGAGGTTGGTTTTAATGACACCAAATATTTTAGGGAATCATTTAAGAAACAATTTAATTGCCTGCCTTCAGAATACAAGAAAAAGGTGCTAACTCAGGAGATATAGGGGTTTTATTTCCAAAAAGAACAATACCACCCTCCACATGAATAATAGCTCCCTCGGTCTTTTAGGATTTATACCGCTCTTTATTATATAAACTAAAATTAAATTAAACATGACTAACAAATTACATGAAACACCAATTGAGCAAAATGGGTTGTTTCTGCTAAGGAATAGAAAAAAACCAAAATTGGTTTTAGTAGCTCTATTTCTAATGGCGGGAATATTTGCTTCTTGGTCCCAGAGATCAAAACTAGAAATTACAGGAAAGGTAAGCTCATATAGCGGTTTACCACTGCCTGGTGCTAGTGTTGTAGAAAAAGGAACAAAAAATGGTTTACAAACAGATTTTGATGGTGAATTTAGAATTGTTGTTAACACCGGTGCTACACTACAGATTACTTATGTCGGATATAAGAGTCAGGAGATACAAATAGTCAATAATAAACCATTGAATATAATTCTTGAAGATGATGTGTCTCAGTTGGATGATGTGGTAGTAGTTGGCTACGGCAAACAGAAAAAAGAAAACTTAACTGGAGCTGTGGCTAGCATAAAAGGTAGGGAATTAACTAATGTGCCTGTGCCAAGTACTGGAGCATTGATTCAGGGGAGGTTACCAGGTGTTGTGGTCAGTAATTTTAGCCAACAGCCTGGAGCAGATGACCCCCAAATTCGAATAAGGGGAATAGGTTCCATAACGGGAGGTAATAACCCTCTAATATTGGTTGATGGTATAGAAAGCACCATTAGTCAAATACCTGCAGAAGATATTGCATCTGTAACCGTGCTAAAAGATGCAGCTTCAGCAGCAATATACGGTGTCCGTGCAGCCAATGGGGTTGTTCTCATAACTACAAAAAGAGGCGGAGAAAGCGCTCCGCAAGTTTCTTTCAGCACGAGTACGTCATTTCAGAGCCCAATTGTTGAACCAGATTTTCTAGATTCTTGGGATTATGCAAGGATTAGAAATGAATGGTCAATAGGCAATGGCGGACAAGCAGTTTATTCAGATGCCGATATTCAAGCGATGAGAGATGGGTCACAACCAGATTTATGGGCAAATACAGATTGGTTCGATGTTGCTTTTAGAACGGCTCCAATGCAAAAGCATTATGTTGCCGTTAGAGGAGGATCAAATAAGGTAAGTTATTCTGTATCCATGGAACACCTTAATCAAGATGGAATTTTGAAGGGAACCTCATTTGACCGTACAAACTTCAGAACCAATATAGATGTTAATGTCTCAAAGAATTTTAAAACAGGAATGAACGTTTACGGCTATAGAAGTAAACAAATAGAAACAGCGCTTTTTCCAGCCAGTGGCTCAGGAGACAACGGACTAAATTACAGTATTAGAAGATTTACAAGACCAACTGTACCTGTAAGACTTTCCAATGGGGAATGGGGTTTTCTAGATGGTAGAGGAACTGATGATAATGCTATTAGAAATATTGAATGGATATCTCAAACAGGTAAAGACTTTACAGAGAGGTATAGAGTAGAAGGACAAGTATATGCAGAGCTTCAATTAATTGAAGGGTTGACCTTTAAATCCACTTTAGGCGGGGTTTTTAATAATAGTGCAAGAACCAAATTTATTCCAACTTACGAGCATTTTGATATTAATGGAGGTTTGGTAAGTAATAACAATGTAATAAACTCTCTGTTAAATAATGACAACAAATTCGTTCGTACGGTATTTAATAATGTGCTAAAGTACAACAAGAGCTTAGGAGAACATAATTTTAAAGTCTTACTGGGTCAAAGCTCACAATTTGAAAGAACAGATTTTATGAGTGTTACAGCTCAGGACTTCGCAAATAATGAACTTTTTGAGTTGGATGCAGGAGTAACTAACTCCGATTTTTCAGGATGGGCTTCAGAGTTTGCCATCCAGTCATTGTTTGGAAGACTAAACTATGATTATAAGGGCAAATATTTATTTGAAGCAAACGTAAGACGAGATGGCTCTTCTAGATTCTCCAAAGATAATCGCTATGGTGTGTTTCCATCATTTTCAGCCGGTTGGAATATAACTGAAGAGGAGTTTGTGCCCGATTCTAAAACCTTAACCTATGCTAAACTTCGCGGTAGTTGGGGTAAATTAGGAAATCAAGATTTTAATAATAATTACCCATTCGCACAGACACTTAGCACGGGCCAAAATTATATCATTAACGGTTCAGAAGTAGGAGGTGTTGCAGTTACCGAATTAGTAAATTCAGATTTAACGTGGGAGACCTCTGTATTGACCAATGTAGGTCTAGATTTGGGATTGTTTAGTAATAAAGTACAGATTAACCTAGACTATTTTGAGAAAGACTGCGAAGACTGTATCGTAAGATTGCCAATTCCAAGTACACTTGGGGCAAGTGCAGCACCGTTCCAAAATGTTGGAAAAATTAGCAATAAGGGTTGGGAGGCCAACATAACCTATAACAATAGCATTGGTGAGTTTAATTATTCTGCAAATTTTAATGTATCTCAGGTTAAAAATAAAATTGTAGATATCGATGGACTTGAAGATTGGATATCTGGGAATACCATTAATATGGAAGGTGAGCCAATTGGCGCCTATTATGCATTAAAATCATTAGGTATTTATCAAACTCCAGAAGAGGTTACAGAGCATGGAATAAATGATGCAAATTTGGCTCCAGGAGATTTGAAATATGAAGATTTAGATGGAGATGGATTTATTAATGGAGATGATAGACAAATAATAGGTAACCCATTTCCTAAGTTCAACTACGCTTTTAATGTCTCTGCCCAATACAAGGGTTTTGACCTCAGTGCCTTTTTTCAGGGGATAGAAGGAATAGATAGATTTTACTGGTACAACACAGAGAATACTGGCAATTTTACTAGAGATATTTTAGATTATTGGTCAGTAGATAATACAGATGCTAGATTCCCAAGGCTAGGAAATGAGGCAAATAATTCTCAATTTTCTTCATTCTATTTACGCGATGCCTCTTATTTAAGGTTAAAGAATTTAAATATAGGCTATTCACTTCCAAAATCTGTAATGGATAAAATATTTGCAGAGTCGCTTAGAGTCTATTTCTCTGGATATAATCTACTAACATTTACTTCAGAAGAAGACTATGACCCCGAAAGAGCTACAGGTGATGATAGAAACCGTCAATACCCAGGAGCTAAGGTAATTTCCTTTGGTTTGAATATAACTTTTTAATATTTAAAAGAATTGAAAATGAAAAAAACAATATATAAGCTAATACTAGTAATGATAGTACTGTTCAATACAGGTTGTTCAGAAGATTTTCTTGAAAGAGAATCACTGTCTTCACTGGCGAATGATAATTTTTGGACAACAGAATCTGATGCAACCCTCGGATTAATGGGAGCGTATAGTGCTTTACAATCTAAATGGATATACGATTCAAATCCTTACGAAGGAGGAAGTGTGCGTTGGGATTTCATGAGTGATAATGGTTATACTACTTGGCAATGGATGGCCGGAGGAGATATTGCCCAAGGCATTCATACAGCAGAATCTTGGATGGTTAATGATACATGGAAAGCGCTTTATGTAGGCATTACCAGAGCCAATACTGTTATTCAAAAAGTGGGCGAGATGGATGCCACAAATATAGATGAGGCAACGGCAAAACAGATAATAGCAGAGGCATCTGTAATTAGAGCTTCATTATATAATATCTTGGCAATTCTGTGGAAAGATGTCCCCCTTATTACTGAAATTCAAAATGTAACAGAAGCTAATGTTCCTAAAAGCACAAGAGAAAAGACAGTAGCTTTTATAATCTCAGATTTAGAGTCCGTTTATGAAGACCTTCCTATTTCAAATGATTGGGGTAGATTAACTCGGGGTGCTGCTTTGGGGACATTGGCCAGAATAAACTTGTTCCACGCAGGTTATGGAGGCACTTACGAAAAGGCAGCTCAATACTCTCAAGAAGTAATTGATTTGGGCGTGTATTCGTTGTTTCCGGATTATGAAGATTTATTTGAAATTGTCAATGAACAAAACAATGAGGTTATCTGGTCGATTCAATTCGATAGACTACAGGATAACTCGTCTAGTATAGGAGGGAATTGGTGGATATTGGATTATCAAAGAGTGCTTCCAGATTTGGTTCAGGAATATTATATGACAGATGGATTGCCCTATGGGGAGTCTGAATTAAGTGATGATTCATGGATACTATCCGATAATAGAGACCCTAGATTATCTGGTGCAATAATTACGCATGGTGATACTTTTAGAAATTGGAATCAATCTTGGGATAATCAGGCTTACATGAGAAAATGGACTAATGATGAACTCGATTGGGACCAGGATCCATTCTATAGTTCACAAGATTTTTACGTTATCAGATATGCCCATGTTTTATTAATGAGAGCAGAGGCTTTGTTGATGAGCGGTAGCTTTACGGAATCTGATGTTACTGGATTGGTAGACCAATTAAGAGCAAGAGTAGGAATGCCTTTAGTAGCTGCGGTTGAAGGAACCGGTCTTTCACAAGAGGAATTATTAGATATTGTCAAACATGAGAGAAGGATAGAAACCCCTTTTGAAGGGTTGAGGTATTTTGACCTCATGCGTTGGGAGGAATTAGAAGAAGTATACGCCAAGTATATGATGGAAAAGCAAGATATAATTGACCTTGAGTACCCTGATGTATATGATAGAATTTTTGATCCAGGTAAGCACTATAAATGGCCAATACCTCAGAGTGAAATTGATGCTAATAGCAGTTTAACTCAACATACTGAGTGGGGTGGTTAATTGTCCCGAGAATGAGTGCTCTTAACATACTTGTTTTGTTTGTTTTAATGTCATGTAGTAAAAGTTCAGTAGAAGACCCAGGTAATAATAAGTCTGATGATGACAGCATAATTGTAAATCCTCTTAACGGATATGAAAAAATGTGGGAAGATGATTTTGAAGCTGAAGCTATCAATACGGATTATTGGACCGTAGGAAGTTTGAGGGATGCTAACACTGGAGACCTTGTTCCTGGAGCTAAAGGAGACCATTTGCTTAATGATGATTATGCGGGATATATCACAAATGAGGATGTGTATTTGGAGGATGGAGCCTTAGTTTTACGCAATCAAAAACGCAATTATATGGGAGCAAATCCCAATGGGAATTATGATTACACAAGTGGTTGGATTATGTCCATGCACAAAGTTCATTTAAACAAGGGGTATATTGAAATCAAGGCTAAGTTCCCTTCCGGTAAAAAAGTATGGCCGGCTCTCTGGTTAATTGCAGAAGACCTTATTTGGGGTCCAGAATGGGACATGTTTGAATACTTTGGACAAAAGGACGACAAATCTGATATTATGGGGACTCATTTAGCAGTTGGAAGTTGGCCTGATATTGAATGGCATACCTCATGGATTAACTATTTTGACATTCAATACAATTGTGAAGAATGGCATGTGTATGGTTTTGAATGGACGAAAAGCGAAGCAAATTTTTTTATTGATGGGGATAAGGTAAATACAATAAAAGCCAGTGATGTCAGTAATTGGCCAAATGAAGATATGTATTTAGTACTTAATAATGGAGTTTCAACAAAATCTTCTGAAGGCAATACCATTTGGCCCAATTATTTAAAAATAGATTATATAGAAATCTATAAGAAGTTACAATTGTAAAGTTAATTCGATCAGTAGCAATGTCTTGATTTTTATAGTTGAATTAGTTTGGTTTGTTGTTTGAAAGCGGGGATAGCCCCGCTTTTTTGAATTTTTAAAGACTCAAATCGTAATGAATATGATTTAAAAAGCCCGCAATTGATTCTAATTAGTTCTCCCTAAGAAATATTAAGGATTAATTAATAGTTTGTCTGTTAAAAAACATGGTTGAAATGTTGCCAAATATTTTAATAATAATCAAGAGTTCTACCATTACTTTAAGAGGGGGGCAACTCACTTGGATGAGCAGTATTTTTTAAAAAAGAATACCAGAGTACGTCTCAATAAAGAAGACTGTCAATATTTTACAGACCAGCAATTCTCAACAAGCCATTGCTCAACAGTGGCAACCATAATGGCCTATGAAAAACTAATAATCAAATTGAAAATAGAAATCAGTAAATTGAAAACAGGGATTAGTATGAAAGAAGTTTATAACCCTATCGGGTTGTCAACATTTTAACAACGCATCATCACCATCATCATATAACAATAAAGTATGTTTTATGTATAGACAGCATACATAAAGTATCATGAATCAAAAGAGAGCCTGTATAAACCAAAGGACATTCAACGTATCACAGGACCTAGTGAACGCTATGGACGTAAGTTAATTCATGATTTAGAATTCATTTAGGTAGAGAACCTCATCAATTCATTACAATACAAGAGTTTTCTGAGTATTCAGGTATCCAATTGGAGGTTGTTGAGAAGTACATAAATTAGTTAGATTTAACTTCGCTTAATCATATAATTTGTGTAAATTCATATTGATTTATAACACACATGTAATAGCTTTTTAGTGCATGTATATTATCAATCACTATCAAAAAGTACTTTTAAAAAGTTGAGTGATTAGGTGAGTTCTAAAAAATGGAACTTCCTTAAACCTTATAAATAAAGGGATGGTTAAAATGGTCATTCGTACTGTCATCCCGACCAAGTACACACGGTATAAATTTTAAAACCTTGACAATTATTTGATTGTCAAGGTTTTTTTAGGCCCTTGTTTAAGGTGTTTTCTTTTTAAAAAAATAATTCACACCAGTTGTCTAACTTAAAATATTAATTATATTTGCACTCGCAAAACAGCATTGTTTTGTTGCAATGAAACTCCTCCTTAGCTCAGTTGGTTAGAGCATCTGACTGTTAATCAGAGGGTCCTTGGTTCGAGCCCAAGAGGAGGAGCGAAAAAGCGAAAAAGCCACACGTCCGTGTGGCTTTTTGTGTTTTGGACCCTGAGCGCCGAACTTTTTTTATGCCGACCTTGAGAATTTATGGAGAAGACAGCTGTGTTTAAAATTTTTCACCTGATGCATGGATGGATGATTGCTGAATACAAAGAAGAAAAACGGATGGGACACTTCGTTCCACGTATTTGGCAGTCAATTTAGAGGCATAAATTTAGTATGGCGTCCATCAATAAAGAAAGAATGTTTGGTAAAGGAATTATTTTTTTCAGTACATTGCAACCATGTTTAAAAAAATCCTACCCATCGTCCTCTTTTTTTTCAGTTTTTCGTTAGCAGCCCAGGAGTTGACTTCTAAAGAAACGACAGTCAAAGTAGAAATTGTAAAAAACAGTGCGGAAGAATTTCAGTTGACAGGCACCAAAGAATTTCGACTGAACATGTTGGATCTTTTGACGATCAACGCCTTGAATTTTTCTTTTGAAAAACTCGTCGATTCACAAAACAGCTATGGAGTTTCTGCCTACCTCAATGGGAAATTCACAGAATTTCCTTACGCTAAATTTTCAGTCAGTCCTTTCTACCGTTTTTATTTTTTAAACAAAGAAGGTTATGGTGCTCGTGGGAGGTTTGTAGAAGTTTTTTCTTCCTTTGCAACGGGTGATGGAGATTCGGAGTCAAATTTGTTTTCGGTATCAAGTTCGGATAAGTCCTGGACAGACGTTTCTTTAGGAGTTAGTGTCGGCAAAAAATGGATCAATAAAAAAGGATGGACTTTTGAAATCTATATAGGAGCCGGAAAATATCTTTTTTCAGAAGACAGCCCTTCGCATGTGCTCCGATACGGATTGACCTTAGGGAAACGCATTTAATTTATGGCATTTGGGGTTTGACAGATAGCTTTCCTATATCCTGCCCAAGAAGAGCAGCAAACACATAGGTATTGAAAACCGATGCTTTTTGCACTTTGCGCTTCAGATTTACCCAAAACTTTTTCTTTTTCATTCCATGTATTTCAAGGAGCTTGCAATTGCAAAATCAAGGGCTCGTGACAAGACCAAAAGTATCCACTTGATTTTTAGGCAGAAAAGCGTGGAATTTGTAAGTTTGCAACTTGTTTTTAAAACACCGTTTCGGCAGTGGTTTGCGACCGTCTTTTTTTGTTTCAAAAAAAGACGTTTTATCCCATAGCCGTCGTAAAATAAAAACAGCTAAGCGTTTGAGGATAAGATTTTTAAATTATTTTTTTCAAACAGTGAGTACAGTAAAAAAGCACTGCAAAAGTTCGGTAGTTTTGGGACAGTTGCGTACTTTTGAAATCAAATTGTAAAACAAATCATAAAGATTACAAAATGGCAAATACATTATTCGACAAAGTATGGGATTCGCATGTAGTTCGTAAAATTAAAGACGGACCAGATGTGTTTTTTATCGACCGTCATTTCATCCATGAAGTGACCAGTCCAGTAGCCTTTCTTGGCTTGAAAACAAGAGGCATTGGCGTACTGCACCCCCAGCGTACTTTCGCGACAGCAGACCACAACACACCCACCATCAACCAGCATTTGCCTGTTGAAGATCCTCTGTCTGCCAACCAGCTTAAAGCCTTGGAAGAAAACTCCAAAGAACACGGCATCAGCCACTGGGGATTGGGACATAAGAACAATGGAATCGTACATGTTGTAGGTCCTGAAAACGGGATTACCTTGCCAGGAGCCACCATCGTTTGTGGAGATTCACACACCTCAACACACGGCGCTTTCGGAGCCATCGCCTTTGGAATTGGAACTTCAGAAGTAGAGATGGTATTGGCCACACAGTGCATCATGCAGCCCAAACCCAAAAAGATGGTCATCAATGTCAATGGGGCATTGGGACGAGGAGTCACCTCAAAAGATGTTGCTTTGTACATCATCGCACAACTCACCACTTCAGGGGCTACAGGTTACTTTGTAGAATACGCGGGAGATGTTTTTGAAAACATGACCATGGAAGGACGGATGACCGTTTGCAACCTGAGCATCGAGATGGGCGCTCGTGGTGGAATGATTGCACCCGACCAAAAAACATTTGACTATTTACAAGGCCGTTCACAAACGCCCAAAGGAGCAGACTGGGACAGAGCAATGGACTATTGGAAAACCTTGAAAACAGACGAGGGAGCTGAGTTTGACAAAGTGTACAATTTCAACGCTGCCGACATCGAGCCGATGATTACTTACGGAACCAATCCTGGAATGGGAATTGGCATCTCCAAAGACATCCCTGCTGCTGCTGAGGTAGAAGGCGGAGCGGCGACTTACCAAAAATCACTCGGGTACATGGGTTACAACGAGAAGGAAGCCATGATCGGGAAAAAAATTGATTTTGTCTTTATCGGATCTTGCACCAACGGACGGATCGAAGATTTTAGAGCCTTTGCTTCCATTGTAAAAGGAAGGAAAAAAGCAGGTCATGTCACAGCATGGCTGGTTCCAGGATCACATATAGTAGAAGCAGCCATCCAAGAAGAAGGGCTTTTAGACATATTCCACGAAGCGGGATTTGTCTTGCGTGAGCCGGGATGTTCTGCCTGTTTGGCCATGAACGACGACAAGGTACCTGCTGGAAAATACGCGGTTTCGACCTCCAACAGAAACTTTGAAGGAAGACAAGGACCGGGATCTCGAACTTTGTTAGCGAGTCCATTGGTAGCAGCAGCGGCAGCGGTCACAGGAGTCGTTACCGACCCAAGAGATTTGATGTAAAAACAACCTAGAAACGAGCAAACGTTTCCATTTTCCAAAAAACAACAAAATAAAACAACATGGCATACGATAAATTTAACATCTTAAAAAGTTCTGCATACCCATTGCCAATTGAAAATGTGGATACAGACCAAATCATTCCAGCACGTTTTTTAAAAGCCACAGAACGCAAGGGTTTTGGAGACAACTTGTTTCGCGACTGGAGGTACAATGCTGATGGAAGCCCCAAAGCAGACTTTGTGCTCAACGATCCAAAATACACAGGAAAAATTCTGGTAGGAGGTCGCAATTTTGGTTCAGGATCTTCAAGAGAACACGCCGCTTGGTCCGTCTACGATTTTGGATTCCGCTGTGTCATCTCTTCCTTTTTTGCCGACATTTTCAAAAACAACTGTTTGAACATTGGCGTATTGCCCGTTCAGGTAAGCGCTGCTTTTGCGGACGAGATATTTGCTGCGATTGAAGCCGACCCACATGCTGAAATTGAAGTCAATTTGCCCGAGCAAACCGTAAGCATTGTCGCTACAGGAGCACAAGAAAATTTTGACATCAGTGGCTATAAAAAAGAAAACCTCTTGAACGGTTTTGATGACATTGACTACTTGCAAAACATCAAATCTGAAATTCAAGACTTTGCAAAAACACGCCCTTTCTAAGAAAGGATTCGCTAACTTTGTTAGCAGACAACTATTTTAAAAGCGTTTTCACAGCAGTGGAGCGCTTTTTATAGTGTATTCAATAAGCTTTTAGGAGTCGCCCTTAGTACAGATACAAATGGAAAGAAGAAAAATAGAAATCATGGACACCACACTTCGGGATGGGGAGCAAACCTCGGGGGTGTCTTTTTCTGTTTCCGAAAAACTGACCATTGCCAAACTGCTTTTGGAGGAACTGCAAGTAGACCGCATTGAAATTGCTTCGGCAAGAGTCTCAAAAGGAGAGTTGGAGGCCGTCCAGAAAATCACCCAATGGGGCCTTGAAAACGACTGCCTCCATCGGATTGAAGTATTGACCTTTGTCGACGGAGGAAGCTCTCTAAAATGGCTTGCCAAAGCAGGAGGTAAAGTGCAAAATTTATTGACCAAAGGCTCTTTGAATCACCTCACACACCAGCTAAAAAAAACACCCGAACAACATTTTTCCGAAATTGAAGATGTCCTTGAACTCGCCAAAGAACAAGGAGTAACAACCAATGTGTATTTGGAAGATTGGAGCAACGGCATGCGAAATTCTCAGGACTATGTTTTTCAGTTTTTAGACTTTTTAAAATCTCAAAACATTCGACGTGTCTTGCTGCCCGATACACTTGGAATTTTGACTCCTCAAGAATCTTTTGACTACCTGTCCAAAGTGCGGTCAAAATACCCAAGCATGCACTTTGATTTCCACGCACACAACGATTACGATTTGAGTGTTGCCAATGTCATGCAAGCGCTCAAAGCCGGAGCAAATGGCTTGCATTTGACCATCAATGGAATGGGAGAACGCGCAGGAAATGCCCCTTTGGCCAGCGCCATCGCCGTGATCAACGATTTCCTTCCAGGTCTGGAAGTAGGGGTCAATGAATCCTCCTTGAACAAGGTCAGCAAATTGGTCGAAAACTTTTCTGGCTTCCGCATCCCTGTCAACAAACCCGTTGTAGGCGCCAATGTGTTTACGCAAACTGCGGGAATCCACGCAGATGGAGACAACAAAAAGAATTTGTATTTCAACGACCTGCTACCAGAACGTTTTGGGAGAAAAAGAAAGTATGCTTTGGGGAAAACTTCCGGAAAAGCAAACATTCAAAAAAACCTCCAAGACCTCGGATTGCAGTTGAACGACGAAGAGTTGAAAAAAGTAACCCAACGCATAATTGAATTGGGAGACAAAAAGGAATTGGTTACTCAAGAAGACCTTCCCTACATCATATCCGATGTCTTGGATAGCAGTTCTTACAAAGAATCTGTCGTAGTAGAAAGCTATGTCTTGAACCATGTCAAAGGACTGCAGCCAACAACGACACTGACCATTCGCATCCATGGAGAGCTTTTTGAAGCCACTGCCCAAGGAGACGGTCAGTTTGATGCCTTTGTAAACGCCTTGAAAAAAGTATACGCAACACACACCGACAAAACCCTTCCAAAATTGATTGATTACGCAGTGCGCATCCCACCCGGATCGCATTCGGACGCTCTCTGTGAAACCATCATCACTTGGAAAAACTCCAAAAAAGAGTTCCTCACCAGAGGCTTGGATTCAGACCAGACGGTATCTGCAATCAAAGCCACTCAGAAAATGTTGAATATTTTAGAAATGTAACATGCCTTTGCAGCATCGTGCCGCAAAGTTTATCAATAATTACAAGCAACACGCAAACGGTTCAATTTCAAAACACCGGATGCTTTAAAAACAACAACATGAACGTAAAGATTGCCCTTTTAGCCGGAGACGGAATTGGACCTGAAGTCATTGACCAAGCCGTAAAAGTTTCAGACGCCATTGCAAAGAAATTTGGACACCAAATCACTTGGAAACCTGCATTGACAGGTGCTGCTGCCATAGATGCTGTCGGAGAACCTTACCCAGACGAAACACATGAAATTTGTGTAGCTTCAGATGCGGTCCTGTTTGGAGCCATTGGACATCCTCGTTATGACAACGACCCTTCTGCAAAGGTACGTCCTGAACAAGGATTGTTGAAAATGCGTAAAAAATTAGGCCTCTTTGCCAATGTGCGTCCTACCTTTACCTTTCCCTCTTTGATCGAAAAATCTCCTTTAAAAAGAGAACGCATTGAAGGCACTGACTTGGTGTTTTTACGCGAATTGACAGGCGGTATTTACTTTGGAGAAAAAGGAAGAAGAGACGGTGGAGAAACGGCTTTTGATAACTGTGTGTACACCCGAGAAGAAGTACAGCGACTTGCCAAAAAAGGATTTGAATTGGCCATGACTCGTGGAAAGAGATTGTGTTGTGTAGACAAAGCAAACGTTTTGGAAACTTCCCGTTTGTGGAGAGAAACCGTACAAGCAATGGAAAAAGACTATCCAGAAGTAAGCGTTTCTTACGAATTTGTAGACGCCGTAGCCATGCGATTGGTGCAATGGCCAAATGCTTACGATGTCTTGATTACTGAAAACTTATTCGGAGATATTTTGACAGACGAAGCTTCCGTTATCTCTGGATCTATGGGCTTGATGCCTTCCGCCTCTATGGGAGCAGAGCTCTCCTTGTTTGAGCCGATTCACGGGTCTTACCCACAAGCAACAGGCCTGAACATCGCCAATCCATTGGCCACTGTTTTGTCTGCGGCCATGATGTTTGAAACTGCTTTTGGATTGCAAGAAGAAGGAGCTGCTATCAGAGAAGTGGTCAACAAATCTCTGGCAGAAGGAATCGTAACAGAAGACTTGGCAGATGGTGGAAAAGCCTACGGAACCCGTGAAGTGGGTGACTGGTTGGTCAAGAACATCTAAGCGAAGAACACAACAAAAAAAGCGCTCTCAAAGAGCGCTTTTTTTTTGAAAATAAATCAGTGACCGACAGCTATTTTCCATGGATGGTCCTCTCAACGAATAGTAGTATTTTAGCCAAAAACCCCTTTATGTTACGATTGGAATTGCCGACAGACCCCAGGTGGGTAAACATAGTAGCGAAAAACATCGATGAGATTTTGACGGACCACGCTTGGTGCGAACAAAAAGCAGCTACAAATGCCATCACGCTCATCACCTTCAACCCCAACCTTTCCGATTTGGTCACAGACATGCTTGGCTTGGCCAAAGAAGAATTGGAACATTTTGATCGGGTCCACGAGTTGATTAAAAAGCGCGGGGGTGTTCTTGGTAGGGAACGCAAAGACCCGTATGTAAACGACCTGTTTCAATTTTTAAAAAAAGGAGGCAGTCGCCAAGAAGCTTTGGTCGATCGCTTGCTTTTTTCAGCCTTGATTGAAGCGCGCAGCTGCGAACGCTTTCGTGTGCTCTCAGAAAACTTAAAAGATCCTGAACTCGCTCAGTTTTACAGAGAGTTGATGGAGAGTGAGGCCGGACATTACACCCTTTTTATCGGCCATGCTCGAAACTACGGAGGGCGCGAACAAGCAGACAAACGATGGCGAGAGTGGTTGGATTACGAAGAAACCGTCATCAAAAATTACGGAAATAAGCAAAGCATTCACGGATAGTTTTTGCCCATCAAAAAAGCCCTACAACAACTGTTGTAGGGCTTTTTTTTATGTTTTCAATCGGTTCTTATTTGGCGTCCAAGAGCTCAAAAAATTGATCCAATTTTGGCATGATGATGATTTTTGTTCTTCTGTTTTTCGCCATGTTCTCTGGGCTGTCATTTTCCGCCAAGGGTTGGTAGCTACTTCTTCCTGATGCGATCAGCCTAGCTGGAGTCACTTCAAAGTCATTTTGTAAGATGCGAACAATGGAAGTTGCGCGTTTGACAGACAAATCCCAGTTGTCGTCCAACACATCAGTCTTGATGGTTTTGGAATCGGTGTGTCCTTCTACGATTACATCCATTTCAGGTTGTGCATTGATCACTTCTGCTACTTTCTTCAAGATGCTGTTCGCTCTGCTTGAAACTTGGTAAGAACCACTTTTAAACAACAATTTATCTGCGATGGAAATGTAAACAACGGTTTTTTCAATATTCACTTGAATGTCATCGTCGTTCAATCCATTGTTCAGAACTTTCTTCAAATTGAAGGCCACCGCCAAGTTGATCGAATCTCTTTGAGAATTGACCTCTTGAATGTGTTGGATGTAAGCATCTTTTTTGCTCAACTGATTCAACGTCTCTTTGACATTTTCTGAGGCTGATTTGGAGAGAATGGTCAGGTTGTCCACAAATTCCAAAGCTTTTTCATTTCCTTTCATCAAATAGTCAATCTTGTCCTTCAAAGAAGCCACTTTGCTTTGTTCCTTGTCGAGATCCCCTTTGGTGTCAGACAGTGATTTTTTGGTGTTCTCCAAAACTTCTTTGGTGCCCAAATGCTCGTTTTGTAATTCTGTAAATTGTTTCTTAGAAACACAAGAGGAAAGCAAGAGCATTCCTACAGAAAATAATGCAATTAGTTTTTTCATAACGTTCTTAATATAATTAGTTTTACAAATATATAAATTAACAGCTACATTTTGTCGAAAAACACCTCGTTCTTCATTACTTTTAAATTTCCAGAGAAGATTCAAATGAATTTGTGGTTCTTTTTTTTCGGACTCCTTTTTTTTGCCTCGTGTAAGAAACCACTGCCTGCCTCCAAACATCTGGAAGGAGTTGTTTTTGGAACCACCTTTCACATCAGTTATACAGATGCCTCACCACGAAATTTTGAACAACCGATCGACAGCCTGTTCCACCTCGTCAATACCTCTCTGTCTACCTACCTCCCTACGTCTTTGATTTCTAGAGTCAATGCAGGAGATGCCCTTGTTGAAGTAGACACGCTATTTTCCGAAGTTTTCTTCAAGGCCGCTCGTATTTATCGAGAAACGGAGGGCGCCTTTGATCCGACCATTGGGGTCTTGGTAAACGCTTGGGGTTTCGGTCCTGAAAAACCACTACAAGATTTGGATGCTTTAAAAGTTAAAGAATTGTTGCCTTTGGTTGGTTTTGATCAAGTACAACTCCAACAGAGGAGGGTTTTAAAAAAACACTCAAAAACCTATTTTGATTTCAACGCCATTGCAAAAGGCTTTGGGGTTGATGTCGTCGCCCGCTATTTGGAATCCCAACAGATTTCGAATTACTTGGTAGAAATAGGCGGCGAATTGCGTGCTCGAGGTACTAACAGCGAAGGGTTGTCATGGAGGATAGGCATCGAAAAACCCAATGTTGACGGTTCCCGCTCCCTTCAAAAAGTCATTGTTTTGAAGAATGCTTCCATGGCCACTTCTGGAAACTACCGCAAGTACCGGATTGATGCCGTTACCGGAGAAAAATACGTACACACGCTCGATGCCCAAACAGGCTATCCCGCCAAAAGAGATTTGCTGAGTGCCACTGTCTATGCACCCATCGACTGTGCCGATGCAGACGGTTATGCCACCGCCTTTATGGCCATGGGTTTTGAAAAGACCAAAGTGTTTTTAAAAAAACATCCAGAGTTGTCCGCTTTTTTGATCTATGTAGATGCAAATGGAAATGCCCAAGAATACAGCTTCCCGGAAGTTCCAAATTCCTGATATTTTGAAATCAGGATTTTCGACAAATGGGTAGAATTTCTGTACTTGACAAACGGTAAGTTTCAATTTTTTCCTCGCTTACGAGTTCTGTGCATTTTAGCGGAGTCACTTCAAAGCCCGCCTTTCTAAGCCTGTCAAAATAGTCTTGCCCGTAGACACGTACGTGGTCGTACTGACCAAAATGTTTTTTGCGCTCAGCTGCAGTTCGGATGCTTGCATCCTCATAGGTGGTTGCTCTTTGCAAGTCTTGAGGAACTTGAAAAATTCCCAAACCACCGGGTTTTAAGACGCGGTGCAATTCTTGCAGGGCTTTTGCATCGTTTTCGACATGTTCCAAAACATGGTTGCAAAAAACCACATCGTAGCTATTGTCTTCAAAAGGAAGTGCACACAAATCGGCTTTGATATCTGCCAAGGGAGAATGCAAATCTGTGCATAGGTATTCCCAATTTTTAAGGCTTTTGAACCGTTTGTAAAAACACTGTTCAGGTGCAACGTGCAGCACTTTTACGGTTTGTTGAAATAGGGAAGTGTTGTTTTTTAAATACAGCCACATCAATCGGTGACGCTCAAGTGACAAGGTGCCTGGAGCCAGTACATTTTCACGCTGGTTTTCATAACCATACGGCAGGAATTTTCGAAAGCTACGTCCGTCAATCGGATCCGTATAGCGCTTCCCTTTTAGGGTAAATGCGACGATGGGAGCCACCCAATAGCTGGCTTTGATCAACCAAGGCCTCGGAATGCTGTTGAGAACAAATTTAAAGAGCACCATGTTTTTTTTTAGAGAGAGTCAACTTTTTTTTGCGAAGCATCACTTTTACAAATCCAAAACGGTTTTTTTTCGAAATTCCTCCTCCACCGTATTGACAACGCCCAATGCGGCATCGATATAGGCAAAGGTAGAGAGCAATTCTGGCTTTCCATTGACCAAGGCCACGTTGTGTTCAAAATGAGCAGATGGCTTGCCGTCTTTGGTCAAGATGGTCCAGCCATCAGGCAATTGATTGATGTTTTTGGTCCCCATATTGATCATGGGTTCGATGGCCACGACCATTCCTTCTACAAACTTTTTACCGCGTCCTCTTTTTCCGTAATTAGGCATTTCAGGATCTTCGTGCATGACGCGTCCCAATCCGTGTCCTACCAATTCTCTCACCACCCCGTATCCGTTGTCTTCCGCGTATTTTTGAATGGCATAGCCTACGTCTCCCACACGGTTTCCAGCTTTGAATTCTCGGATGCCTTCGTACAAACTTTGCTTGGTTACTTCCAAGAGTTTTTTTGTTTCTTTCGCGACGTCTCCCACTTCAAAGGTGTAGGCATGGTCTCCGTAAAAACCATTTTTCAAAGCACCGCAATCAATTGAGATGATGTCTCCATCTTCCAAGGGTTGATCGTTTGGGATTCCGTGGACGACTTGTGCGTTGGGGCTCATACACAAGGTGTTTGGAAAGTCATAAAGACCCAAAAATCCGGGAACCGCACCGTGATCCCTGATAAAGGCTTCCGAAATTTTGTCCAAGTACAAGGTGGTGACACCGGGCTTTATTTCTTTGGCGAGCATGCCCAAGGTTTTGGATACGATCAAGGCGCTTTCGCGCATCAATTCAATTTCTTCAGGTGTTTTTATGGTAATCATGACAAGGTTCGTTTGGTTCTTTCAAAGGTACTTTTTTTCTCCTAATTAGAGGGAAAGTTGTAACGGCTCTGAACTGCAAGGTATAAAACAGCAGACCGACTGTAAACAAACACGCGATTTCAGAAGTTTTTAGGCCTTCTGAAAAAGTAGTTTACAGTTCCATTGGAGAGATGAATTCTGACTTATAACAGCGAGTGTTGGCTCATGTCTTTCGGTTGGGCAACACCCATCAGCTCGAGAATGGTAGGAGCCACATCTCCCAACACACCGTCTTGAATGTTCTTGATGTCTGCATCGATTAAAATCATGGGAACCGGGTTCGTGGTATGTGATGTATGCGGGCTTCCGTCTGGATTCATCATGGTCTCACAATTTCCGTGGTCGGCAATCAACAAGGTCGAATACCCATGGGCCAAACCGGTTTCAATGACTGCTTGAGCGCAGGTGTCTACCGCTTCACAAGCTTTGATCGCAGCTTCTAAAATCCCCGTGTGTCCGACCATGTCTCCATTGGCAAAGTTCAAGCAGACAAAATCAGCGTCTCCCTTTTCCAAATCAGCACACAAGGCATCTTTCAGCTCGTAGGCACTCATTTCTGGTTGCAAGTCATAGGTGGCTACTTTTGGAGAATTGCGCAAGATGCGAGATTCTCCTTCAAAAGGCGCTTCTTGTCCTCCTGAGAAAAAGAAGGTCACGTGTGGGTATTTTTCTGTTTCTGCAATCCGTATTTGTTTTTTTCCGGCTTTTGACAAGACTTCTCCCAAGGTGTTTTTGATGTTGTCGTTTGTGTAAATCACGTGGATTCCTTCAAAACTTTCATCGTACAATGTAAGGGTTGTAAAGTACAGGTTTAATTTTTTCATGTCTTGTTCTGGAAAGTCCTTTTGAGACAAGGCAGCCGTCAATTCTCTTCCTCGATCGGTACGGTAGTTGAAAAACAAGACCACGTCTCCCTCTTTGATGGTCGCTTTAGGAGCGCCATCTGCATCGGTTAAAATTAGAGGCTTGATAAATTCGTCGGTGACCCCAGCCTCGTAATTCTCTTTTAGAGAAGCCACGGCATCGGTGGTTTTGGTTCCTTGTGCATGCACAAGTGCATCGTAAGCTTCTTTGATGCGTTCCCAACGGTTGTCCCTATCCATGGCATAGTAGCGCCCTGTCACAGAAGCCAGTTTCCCGGTGGTTTGTTGCATGTGGTTTTCAATATCCTTGAGAAAGTAAGCACCTGATTTAGGATCGCAATCCCGTCCGTCAGTAAATGCGTGCAAATAAACATTGTCAACCTGCTGCTCGTTGGCCACTTCCAAAAGACCTTTCAAATGGTCAATGTGGGAATGAATGCCCCCATTGGAAACCAGTCCCAAAAGGTGAACGGCTTTGTTGTTTTTTTTGGCGTAGTCAAAAGTATCGATCAAAGCTTGTTCTTTTTCCAAAGTTTTCTCTCGCACTGCTTTGTTGATTCGTGCCAAGTTTTGGTAGACAATTCTTCCAGCTCCTAAGTTCATATGCCCAACTTCAGAATTTCCCATTTGCCCTTCTGGCAAGCCCACGTGTTCTCCGTCTGTCCGCAGCGTAGCATTTGGGTATTTCGAATACAGGTTGTCGATATAAGAAGTTTGTGCATTGAAAACAGCAGAAACTTTAGGGTCTTGAGTGACGCCCCAACCGTCTAGAATCATTAGGATTACTTTCTTGTTCATTGTGTCAATTTTTTGAATGGCACAAAGATAGAAAATTCGAAGAAGTTGGCCTGCTTTTTAAATTGAAAGATTTGTTAATTATCCGCTGCAACTTCTCTTTTGTGTGTGTATTTTTTCTAAATTTGAATTTTAAAAAACCGACACTTATGGCAAATTTTGACAACAAAAAAATACAAGAATATCTAAAAAATGGGGCTGTAGTTCTAGATGTAAGAACCCAGACTGAATTTGACGAAGGACATGTCGCAAACTCAGAACACATTGTTTTGGATCGCATCCCTGGTAACATCTCGACCGTCAAAGCCTATGGAAAACCAGTAATTGCGGTTTGTAGAAGTGGCGCTAGAAGTGGACAAGCAACCGATTTTTTAAAACAACAGGGCATAGACATCATCAATGGAGGCCCATGGCAAAATGTAGACCAGTACCTGTAAAAAAATGGTTTTTGTGACCGTGTTTTTACAAACTACAACAGCGAAGCGTTTTTAAAAATCAATGCGGTATTTCTTTTTCAATAGTTCCTTTTTGACATCCAATTCTTTTAGAAATTTTTTATGGGCTTCTGAACCCTCATCCAATGCTTTGTGACGGAGGGCCTTTTGGACTGCAGCTACTTGTTTTTGAACACCTGCTGTGTTCGGGTGGATCCAGGTTTCTTGGAACTGTTTCCAGATGTAGTCGACAGCCGTTTCGTTGGGATGCACTAGGTCTTTGTCAAAAAACCGGTAGTCCCGCAAATCGTCCATTACAATTTCGTAGGCAGGAAAATAAAACGACGTCTTTTGTTCTGTCACTTGATGAATACCCGCCAAAAGGTGGGCTTTGCTCAAGCTATTTTCAACCATACCATCTTTGAGATGCCGCACCGGACTGAGGGTGAAAATCAAGATCGCTGAAGGGTTGTTAAACTGTATTTTTTTTTGAATATTTTGCAAAGAACGGACAATTTCAGAGACGGTCAATAGCTTTTTTGAAAATGCTTTTTGAGGTATTTTGTGGCAGTTCCCAACAGTGGTTTGGCTGTCGAGGTGCTCGTAGCACCATGCCGTTCCCAAAGTGACGACTACGTGGCTCGCGTCTTTTAAGAATTGCTTGCTTTTCTCGATTTCTCGATTGATTTTGTTCAAGACTTCTGCAGCTGTTGGCCCTGAAAAGTCAGAATGGTGTTGAAAACTATGCCACCGCTCGTTGTGAAAAAAAAGGTCTTTTTGTAGGTACTGTTTTTGCTCGGTAATTTCTGTCAGCGCTTTTTCGATTGCCAACGGATGAAATAGAATTCCATAGGGATTTGTCAAGCTGTCAAATTTAAAATAGGAAAATTTGTCACCGATGTTTTCCGAAAAACAAGAACCCAACAAGGCAATGTGCGCGTCGTAGGAGATCTGGTTTTTTTGTGGGTTTGTTTTTAAAACCGTTCTAAAAGTTTGAGTTGACACGGATTTATTTTTTAATTTTTTTCACCTCCAAGAGGATTGTTTTTTTTATTTGCAAAAGGCCTTTTTGTAAAAAGCGACCTCACAGGGTCCATCGAACCACGATGCCCTCGTTGTTTCGAATGTTGAATACCGTTCCGTCCTCAAATAGGAGGTATTGCCCCTTGATCCCTTTTAAGACACCTTCATACTGTTGTGCCGTGACCAAGTTGAGGCTTTTGATTTTAAGGGGGTAGTTCAGCACGGGGTAGTTCAATTCCCAAACATCGGCATTGCTTTCCAGATAATAAGGAAGTACTTCGTCCGGAAGGTACTGTTTGAGTTCCTCTTTCTTTTCCAGCAAATCGGCAGAAGAAACTTGGTTTTTTAACATTTTTTGCCAACTTGTTTTGTCTGTGACATGTTCCTTTAAGGCAATTTCCGCGATTCCTGCCAAATACCGATTGGGAACTTCTAAAATGGCCAGAGCTTTGCTGGCGCCTTGGTCAATCCAACGCGTAGGAACTTGGGTTTTTCGAGTGACGCCCACTTTGATTTCGCTGGACAATGCCAAATACACGATGTGGGGTTGCAGCTGTACCGATTTTTCGTAGTCCAAATCGCGGTCTTCGATTCCCAAGTGGGCTTTGCTCAACTCAGGCTTTAGAATCCAATCACCCGTTTGGGGTTGGTCGTAGAAGCAATCGTAGCAATGCCCTTGCCGAAAAATTTTCTTTTGCTTGTGGCAGTTCAAACACTCGTATTTTTCAAATTGGATTTCGAGGGAGCGATCCAAGAGCTGGTTGAAGTTTAGAAAGTCAGACTCCGTTTGCAGGTAGTATTGAACGGTGTCTGAAAATTCCGTTTGCATTTTTTTTAAGACTCCCTGGTAGTGCATTGTTTTTGGTTTGGGGCTGCCTCTTGCCTTTTTTTGTTTGTAAAAGCAAAAGAGAAGCGGTAGAAATTCAAATTTAATCTGTAAATTTAACTGCATAAAGATAGGACTGCTTTTGGCAATAGCCAAATTTAATAGGTGGAAAGATTTTTATCAAAAGGGGTGTTTTTCTTTGGCTTTGGGTCCGCTTGCTCAATGAGTGAGTGCTGTTTGAAGCCAGGTGGAATTCAAAAACGACAACAAGTTACGAAGCGTTTTTTATGGGGTTTTTATTTGTCAATTCAATCATTTCTTGGTTTCTAAAAAAGCGGAAGCACCAGCTGGACTTGTTTGTAAAGTACCCCCATGAAGTTCAAAATGAATTGCTTTTCAGTCTTTTGAAAACTGCCAAAGATACCGAGGTGGGGCGTACTTTCTCTTTTGAGAAAATTCACACCTATCAAGAATTTTCAGAACAAATTCCCATTCGCGCTTACGAATCGATGGCACCTCTTTTGGACAAAACACGAAAGGGGACACAAAATGTCTTTTGGCCTTCCTCCATCAAGTGGTTTGCCAAGTCTAGCGGGACCACAAACTCCAAAAGCAAATTCATCCCTGTCAGTGAAGAAGCCATTGAATACTGCCACTTCAATGCAGGCAAGGACATGCTCTGTTTGTTTGTAAACAACAACCCAGATACAAAATTGTTTAGCGGTAAGAGCTTGCGACTCGGCGGAAGTAGTGCCATCTATGAAGACAACGACACCTATTTTGGAGATTTGTCCGCCATCATCATCGAAAACCTTCCTTTTTGGGCGGACAACCGCAGCGCTCCCAAACAAAAAACGGCTTTGATGAGCGAGTGGGAAGAAAAAATGAAAGCCATCGTAGAAGAAACGATTCACATTGATATCACCAGTTTGGCAGGAGTCCCTTCTTGGATGTTGGTCTTGTTGTACAAAGTCCTTGAGAAAACAGGAAAAAAAAATATTTTAGAAGTGTGGCCCAACCTAGAAGTGTACTTCCATGGAGGAGTCAATTTCAGTCCATACCGCGAACAGTTTCAAAAATTAATTCCGAGTTCGGAGTTCAAATATTACGAGACTTACAATGCCTCCGAAGGGTTTTTTGCCATTCAAGATCAAAACGACTCTGACGAGTTGTTATTGATGTTGGATTACGGAATTTTTTATGAGTTCATTCCGATGTCCGAATTTCAAGGAGAGGATTCCAAAGCAATTCCCTTGGAACAAGTGACATGCAACACCAATTACGCCTTGGTCATCACTACGAATTCAGGACTTTGGAGGTATTTGATTGGAGATACGGTCAAATTTACCTCTCTCGATCCATACCGAATCAAAATCACAGGGCGCACCAAACATTTTATCAATGTCTTTGGAGAAGAATTGATTGTAGAAAATGCAGAACAGGCCTTGAAAATCGCTTGTAAAAAAAGCAATGTTTGGGTCAAAGAATACACTGTTGCTCCTGTCTTTATGGAAGGCAATGCCAAAGGAAGACACGAATGGTTGATTGAATTCAACAGGGCTCCTGAATGTTTGCTGACTTTTTCGGATTACTTGGACAAAGCGCTGCAAACAATCAACTCGGACTACGAAGCCAAGCGCTATAAAAACATGACCTTGACCGCTCCCAAAGTGCTTATTTCGCGCAAAGATTTGTTTTACGATTGGTTGAAGTCAAAAGAAAAATTGGGGGGACAACACAAAATCCCACGTCTTTCAAACAGTCGAAATTTTTTGGAAGAACTGTTGGAGCTCAACCACAATGCCTAAGGATTTAGAGCTTTCGTTCCACCACAAAGTTGATCATGGTTTTTAATGAGGTTTTGTATTCCGAATCGGGATAGGTCTCCAAAACAGCCAAAGCGTCAGATTGGTAGGTTTTCATTTTTTGAGTAGCGTATGCGATGCCTCCTTTGTCTTTGACAAATTGAATTACTTCCTTTACTCTTTTTTTGTTTTTGTTGTGTTTTTTAATGCTGTGAATCAGCCATTTTTTCTCTTTTGCAGCACAGTGGTTCAAAGCGTAGATGAGCGGCAAAGTCATCTTTTTTTCTTTGATGTCAATGCCAGTGGGTTTTCCGATATTTCCGTCGGTATAATCGAACAAATCGTCCTTGATCTGAAATGCAATTCCAATCAACTCCCCAAACTGATGCATGCGACTGATCTCTTCCGAATCTGCTCCAACAGAGGCAGCACCAATCGCACAACAGGCTGCGATCAAAGTAGCTGTTTTTTGTCGGATAATTTCAAAATAGACTTCTTCGGTGATGTCCAGTCTGCGCGCTTTTTCAATTTGCAACAATTCCCCTTCACTCATTTCACGAACGGCGACAGAAATCAATTTTAGAATGTCAAAATCTTCGTTGTCAATGGAGAGCAACAGACCTTTGGAAAGCAAAAAGTCACCTACCAAAACGGCAATTTTGTTTTTCCACAAAGCGTTGATAGAGAAAAAGCCGCGTCTTCGATTACTGTCATCAACGACATCGTCGTGAACCAGGGTAGCGGTGTGAATCAGTTCGATGATCGAAGCGCCGCGATAGGTGCGTTCGTCAAAATTTCCTTTGGAGACCATTTTGGCAACCAAAAAAACAAACATGGGCCGCATTTGCTTGCCTTTTCTTCGTATAATGTAATAGGTAATTCTGTTGAGCAGCGGAACTTTGCTAAGCATGGACACTTTGAACTTTTCTTCAAAGAGTTCCATCTCCCGAGTGATGGGGTATTTTATCAGTTCAACCGCTTTCATAAGTGAAATGTAAAATTAACGAATTGTTTTTGATTCGTTCTTGCAATCCGAAGATTTCTTAATGTGGAGCCAAAACATTGAAGGCAGGAGATGTGCCGTCTGTTAAGCTTCTGCTCCGTCTTTATTGGCCAGCTGTCCACAAGCAGCATCGATGTCTTTTCCTCTGCTCCTGCGCACATTGACCACAATGTCATTCATTTCCAACACGCTGACATAATCGGAAATTGCTTTTTTACTCGCTTGTTGAAAGGCACCGTCATCGATGGGGTTGTATTCAATCAAGTTTACTTTGGAGGGGATGTGTTTGCAAAATTGCACCAAGGCCTTGATGGACTCCTTATTGTCGTTGATGTCTTTCCAGACGACGTACTCATAGGTGACTGCTCTGGCTGTTTTTTCATACCAATAGTGCAGGGCTTCTTTCAAATCTGCCAAAGGGAAGGTCTTGTTAAAAGGCATGATTTCAGTTCGCAGGGCATCAATAGCCGAATGCAAGGAAACGGCCAAATTGAATTTTACACCGTCATCTGCCAATTTCTTGATCATTTTAGGGACTCCCGAGGTGGAGACGGTGATGCGTTTGGGAGACATGCCCAAGCCTTCAGGAGAAGTTATTTTTTCAATAGACTCCAATACATTCTTGTAGTTCATCAAGGGTTCTCCCATGCCCATAAATACAATGTTTGAGAGCTTTCGGTTGTAGAGAGACAAGCTTTCTTGGTTGATCGCGGCTACTTGGTCGTAGATTTCATCAGGGTTGAGGTTGCGCATGCGTTTCAAGCGAGCTGTTGCACAGAATTTACAATCCAAACTGCAACCGACTTGACTCGATACACAGGCGGTTGTTCGGGTCTCGGTGGGGATCAATACGGATTCAACCACGAGTCCATCGTGTAAGACGACTGCATTTTTGACAGTTCCATCACTGCTTCGTTGGACTTTGTCCACTTTGATGTGGTTGATGGTGAAATTTTCTTCCAGTAGGTTGCGCGTGGCCAAGGAAAGGTTGGTCATGCCCTCAAAAGAATGCGCTGTTTTGCTCCACAACCACTCATAGACTTGGTTGCCTCGAAAGGGCTGTTCTCCCATGTCTTTAAAAAAGACACGCAAGTCTTCTTTTGTCATGCTGCGGATGTCTTTCTTTTTAAGCGTCATGGGTTGTCAGGTTTTTGAGGTTCTTTTGTTCGCGGCTCCTTGTGGTTTTGGGAATTCCTGATTTTGGACAAAGATACGGGCTTTCCTGTGAAAAAGATTCCCGTACCTCAACAAGGTACGGGAATCAACATGCAATTAGAATGTTTCGCAAGCGATTATAAAATCAGCATGGCATCTCCGTAAGAGTAAAAGTTGTAATTTTCTTTTACGGCCTCTTCGTAAGCTTTCATCAAGAAATCGTAACCTGCAAAGGCAGCAGTCATCATCATCAACGTCGATTTTGGCGTGTGAAAATTGGTGATCATGGCATTCGCAATGCTAAAATCATATGGAGGGAAGATAAATTTATGTGTCCATCCGTCGAAAGCATTCAAGCGGGCATTCGAAGAAACCGAAGACTCGATGGCTCTCATGGCAGTTGTTCCGACAGCACATACCCTTCTTTTCTTATCTAAAGTAGCATTGACTTTTGCAGCGGTATCCGTTGAAATGTGTACTTGTTCCGAATCCATTTTGTGTTTGGAAAGGTCTTCTACTTCTACCGAACTAAAGGTTCCCAAACCTACGTGCAAGGTCAAAGCTTCAAAATCGACGCCTTTGATCTCCAATCTTTTCATTAGGTGTTTGGAAAAATGCAAGCCCGCAGTAGGCGCCGCTACAGCACCTTCGTGTTTGGCATAAATCGTTTGGTAGCGTTCGGCATCCATTTCCTCTACGTCTCTTCGGATGTATTTTGGAATCGGGGTCTCTCCCAAAGCAGTTAGCTTTTCGCGAAATGCTTCGTAAGAACCGTCGAACAGAAATCGCAAGGTGCGGCCTCTTGAGGTGGTGTTATCGATGACTTCTGCCACCAAACTTTCGTCTTCTCCAAAAAATAATTTGTTTCCGATACGGATTTTTCGTGCGGGATCTACCAAGACATCCCAAAGCCTGTTCTCGGCACTGAGTTCTCTCAACAAAAACACTTCAATGCGAGCGCCTGTTTTTTCTTTGTTTCCGAACAAACGGGCAGGAAATACTTTGGTGTCATTTACCAGCATTAAATCTCCATCGTCAAAATAATCAATCAAATCTTTGAACTGTCTGTGTTCGATGGTTTGTTTTTCGCGGTTCAAAACCATCAAACGAGATTCGTCGCGGTGTTCTGAGGGGTATTCTGCCAACAATCCTTCTGGCAATTCAAAGTTAAATGCGGATAATTTCATGTAGGAATATTTATAAATGAGGGCAAATATACGATATCGAAATAGGGGATGTCAAGTGTTTGGGGCTTTATTTTTAGCGCCAAGAAAAAAGGGACTGTTAGGTCCCTTTTTACAGTGCGTTTTAAAAGCGGGCATCCTATTGAAAATTGGAAAAATCTTCCCAAAAAGTAGGGTAGGATTTGGAGACCACTTCCTGTTCTTCGACAAACAAGCTCGTCTTCAACAACAAGGGGGCAAAGGCCATGGCCATTCTGTGGTCTTGGTAGGTGGCGATAGAGACGTCTTTGTGAATTTTTAAACTTGCTTCGAGGTGCAAGGCATTTTCGGTCACTCGGATCTCGGCACCCAATTTGCTCAATTCTTGTTGCAAAGCCAACAAGCGATCTGTCTCTTTTATTTTTAAGGTGTGCAGCCCTGTCAAGTCACAAGCAATGCCCATTCCAAAACTCGTTACGGCAATGGTCTGTGCAATGTCTGGTGCTTTGATCAAGTCAAATTCGACTTTGGAAGGCTTTTGGAAATTGGCTGTTTTTTCTAGGGTGATGCTGTTCTCTGAAAATCGGGTGGAGACCCCAAAACTTTGGTACAAATTTGCCAAGACACTGTCGCCCTGCAAGCTTTCTGTTTTGTAGGCGCTCAAGGTGATTTTTCCTTTTTCACTCAAGGCTACCATGCTGTAGTAATAAGAGGCAGAACTCCAATCGGATTCAACAGTGATGTGTTGGTCTTCAATTTCTTTTTGAGGAGCAACAACGATGGTTTGCCCTTCAAATGAGGTTTGGATTCCCAAACTTTCCAACAAGCTCAAAGTCATTTTGATATAAGGTACGGAGGTGATGGCTCCTTTAAATTCCAATTCCAAGCCTTTTTCTAGGCTTGGTGCAATCAACAACAAAGAAGAGATGTATTGGCTGCTGACATTTCCATCGATGCGAACAAAACCTCCTCGCAATTTGGCGCCCTTAATTTTGAGCGGAGCAAAGCCCTCTTTTTCTACATAAGAAATATCTGCGCCTAAAGTTTTTAGGGCGTCTACCAAGATTTGAATCGGTCTTTCTTTCATGCGTCCAGAGCCTGTGAGAATTACGTCGGATCCTTCTTTTGTGGCGAGATAACCCGTCAAAAAGCGCATGGCAGTTCCGGCGTGTCCGATGTTGATTTCAGCTCCTTTGTTGGCCAACGCCTTTTGAACCAAGCGTGTGTCGTCTGAATTGGACAAGTTGTCTACTGATAAATTGGGGTAGAGTTGTTGAAGAATCAGCAAGCGGTTGGATTCACTTTTGGATCCGGTGATTTGAATTTTTTGGTCAATTTCTCCGGTGTAGTGTTTGAGGTGTAAACGATTCATAGGTTTTGCGATTCCCAATCTGTTGGATTGGTTTTGTAAAAAAGGGAACGGTTAGTACTTCTTGTTTTTTTTCTTTTCTTTTCTCCGAGAAAAATAGGTCATTGAGATGCCATAGACAGCAGCGATGGCAATTTTTTGGCTGACAAAAGCGCTCCAGGTGCCCGCCTCCAAACTTTGAGAAACCGCAGAAAAATTTTCGTATTGCATGTAATGGGTAAGTGCGAGTATCAGGCTAATGACTCCCAAAAAAAGGAGCGAAAATCGCAAAGCAACCTTCCAAAAAGGAACTTCTAAAATGGTTTTTTTCATGATTTCAACTTTTGGTTGTTGTGATGCCGGTCGTGGTCTCTTTTTGCTTTTAAATCCAGTTTTTTGTCAAAGGCTTCTTGCAAATCGATATCGGTTTGGTTGGCAAGACAGAGCAAGACGAACAAAACATCTGCCAATTCTTCTCCCAGCTCTTTGTCTTTGTCGCTTTCTTTTTCACTTTGTTCCCCATATCGTCGCGCGATGATGCGTGCGACTTCTCCCACTTCTTCTGTGAGCTGCGCCATGTTGGTCAATTCGTTGAAATAGCGAACGCCGTGTTGTTGAATCCAAGAATCTACGGCTGCCTGTGCATTTTTTATATCCATAGTGCTACGGTGTTAAAGCGAAGCAAAGATACACAACTCTTGAGAAAGTTGACACTTAAAAAAACCCTTTAAAGAGAAGGAATACTCTTTTGCAAGGTAATTCTTCTTTTAAAGGGAATTTTAGTAGCTTATGATTGTGTTGTCAGGACCTATTTTTTGATAATTTTAGAAGTGGAAACGTTTCCGTTTGCGATTACTTTGATAAAGTAAATACCACTTGGCAATCCAGAAAGATCGTTGCTGTTTGTCAAGACTATTTGACCAGTGACATTGTAAATATCTCCTGTTTTATTGATCAATCCTGATGTTGGGTTTGGAGCAACTTGAGCTGCTTCTTTTTGAACATCTCCAACACTCGCATAATCAGAGTCATAGAAGTACATGTTGTCCAAATAAACCGTTCCATTTCCTTCAGTTTTGAATTGGAAAGCCTTGGCCAAATCTTGTCCTGAATCTGAATAGAAAGTCAATGGAATGTCAAGGCTGACCCATTGCCCTAAAGCAAAGCTCTCTGACGCAGCAATGTCGTAGGCATTTTCAGTTGATTCACCACCATTTGTAATCAAGAAGAACTCAAGCGCTGTAGCGTCATTGGTGTAGTAGTCCAAGCGAAGATACCTCATTGCTGAGACATCTGTTTCTGGATATTCCATTCCTTGGTAATTGAGATTGGCGTATTCCAACGTATTGTTTCCGTCGATTTGGACTTCAGTAGTTTGAGTTGCTTGTCCCCATCCCGGATTTGTATTGTTTGCGATACTCGTATATGCATCACTGTACACAGAGATGACATCGTCACTTTCCCAAGTGGGTGTTGGCGCAGCTGTGGTTGGTTTTGGGTCTATTGTCCAAGCAATCGAAACCGTATTGGTTGTTACTCCATCTTGTGCTGTGACAGCAATGGTTGTTTTTCCAGGAATGCTTGTTGCAGTCGTTACGACAGCACTTGCATTTGTGTCTGTTGTCGTTGCTGCAACCGTTGGAACAGTCGTTGTTCCTGCTGGCAATTCCACAGAATAGCTAGATGACAATGGTCCGAAATTAGCAATGCTGCTGCCATCTACAGTCAAAGCACTCAAAGAGGTGTCTGTACCTGCAGCTGCAGGTGCTTTCCAGAAGTAGAGGTTGTCGAGGTACACGGTTCCATTTCCTACGGTTTTGAATTGGAAGACGCGGTCCAAATTGGCATTGTATACAGACAATGGGATGTCAATACTTTGCCAGTCTCCTGTGACAATACTAAGAGTATAAGCATTTTCTACCGTAGGATTCGTACTGATAAGATAAAAATCAAGCGCGGTAGCGTCATCGGTCTTGTAGTCCAAATGCACATATTCCATGGCAGAAATATCCGTAGTGCTATAATCCAATCCCTGGTAGTTGAGGCCGGCGTATTCCAAGGTATTGTTACCATCGATTTGGATTTCAGTCGCATTTGTAGCTTGGCCCCAAAAAGGATCTAGGTTGGTGTAGATATTATCAGTGTATGCATCACTGTACACAGAGATGACATCTGCACTGTCTTGCCCCGGTGTTGGCGCGGCAGCAGAACTATTATTAGCTGAAGCCAATGTCCAAGCAATCGAAACCGTATTGGTTGTTACTCCATCTTGTGCTGTGACAGCAATGGTTGTTGTTCCAGGAAGGCTTGTTGCTGCCGTTACGACAGCGCTTGCATTTGTGTCTGTTGTCGTTGCTACAACTGTTGGAACAACCGTTGTTTCGGCTGGCAATTCCATAGAATAGCTAGATGACAATGCTCCGAAATCAGCAATGGTGCTGCCATCTACAGTCAAATCACTCAAAGAGGCATCTGTACTTTGGTTCGTTGGTGCTTTCCAGAAGTATAGGTTGTCGAGGTACACGGTTCCATCTCCTACGGTTTTGAATTGGAAGACCCGGTCCAAATTGGCAGTGTATACTGACAATGGAATGTCAATACTTTGCCAGCTTCCTATAACAATATCAATGCTGTAAGGATTTTCTACCGTAGGATTCTCACTGATTAAATAAAAATCAAGAGCGGTAGTATCCGCTGTCTTGTAGTCCAAATGCAAATATTCCATGGCAGAAACATCCGTAGTGCTATAATCCAATCCCTGGTAATTGAGGTTTTCGTATTTCAACGTGTTGTTTCCGTCGATTTGGACTTCGGTTGCGTCTGTAGCTTGTCCCCAATTTGGATTTAGGTTGGTGGCGATGTTATCAGTGTATGCATCACTGTAAACAGAAATGACATCCGCAGGTGCTTTGGTCGGACTTGGAGCTCCTAGATTACCTCCACCGCCACTACCACCGCCACTACCACCGCCATTGCCACCACCCGATCCAGTACCTGTTTTGTAAAAATAGACATTGTCAATGTAAACGGTTCCAGTCCCTCCGAATTTCAGTTGAAAGATCTCGGATAGATCAGGAGTTGAATATGAACTCAAAGGAATGTCGACACTTTGCCAAGCGCCTGTGGAAATGGCTCCAACAGAAACAGGGTTTTCCAAGGGACCTGGGCTGATCAAAGAAAGTGACAAGTCTGAAGCGTCTGCAGTCCAATAGTCAAAATGGATTTTCTCAAAACCGGACACATCTTGGTATTGCGCAGCGTCCAATTCTACGCCGATATAATTTAAGTTTGTGTATTTTCGGACCTCATTTCCTGCAATTGTTTCCAAACTTGAAACAGTACTTTGCCCCCAGTTTGGGGTCCAATTGGTGTCCGGAACATCGGTATAAGCCTCACTGAAGAGAGAAATCACATCCGCGGCCGAAGCTGTGGGCGCTGAAGGCGCGTCTGTCGGACTTGTAGTTCCTGGATTGCCTCCACCGCCACCGCCACCATCAGATCCCTCTGTTTGGTAGACGCGTATGTAGTCGATTTCCATAGCAGTTTGAGTGATGTTAGCACCACCTCCTTCGATGGCAATGTTTAGCAAAAAGTATTGTTCCGCATCGTAGGGCCAGGTATCTGCGTCTTTTGTGGAAGGATTGTAAGTGTAATGAACAATTCCATCCACGCTAAAAATCATGCGCTGCGCGTTCCAATCGAGTTCGTATACGTGAAAAGCTGTTGAAGCCGTCGAAAGATATCTTCCTCCATGATTGATGGTTCCCCCATAACTAGAAGGGGTGTGCATGGCACTTGAGACGTAGTTTTGATTGTTTCCCCAATGTTCCATGATGTCGATTTCTCCACATGCGGGCCATGGTGTTGAACCGTAACCCTCATTGTCCCAATAGCCTCCATCTTCGTTTATGTTTTTACCCAGCATCCAGATGGCTGGCCAAGTTCCTGCACCCGTTGGCAATTTGGCGCGGATTTCCATTCTTCCGTATTGAAAAGCCACTTTGGAATTCAATCGTGCGGAGGTGTATTCTTTGGTGCGTCCTTGGTCTGTAAAAGTTTCTTTTATTGCGACAAGGTTTAAATTCCCCCCACTCACATAGCTGTTTTCCAATCGGTTGGTGTAGTGCTGAGCTTCATTGTTGTACCAGCCTCCTCCTTCGGGAAGTTGTGTTTGATGGAACCATTTGTCACTGTCGATAGCGCCGTCTATATTGAACTCGTCGGACCAAACCAATTCTTCTGTTTGACTCCACAAAGGAATGCAGATTAATAGGAAAGCAATTTTTAAAAGGGGAGATTTCATTTGGGTAGGGGTTAAGAATGGTTGATAATTACTAAACAAATATACTTGTTTTCAAGGGTTGTCATCCTGTGTAAAAACCATACAAATACTCTACATTTTAGTCTTTTTGTAAGATTTTTAAAAAGAGATCCCTGTCTATTTCTTCAGCACCCAAACTCGCCAAATGCTCGTTGTACACTTGACAGTCTAAAAGTTTGTACTGTTCTTTTTTTAATTTTTCAACCAGGGATACAAAACCTACTTTGGAAGCATTGCTGACCCTACTAAACATACTTTCGCCACAGAAGACCGTTCCAAGATCAATGCCGTACAAGCCACCTACGAGTTTGCCGTTTTGCCATACCTCCACGGACTTGGCAATTCCCTTTTTGTGCAAGTTGAGGTATGCTTTTTGCATGTCGTCTGTGATCCAGGTGCCAAAACCCTCCTTTCTGTCGATGGATTTACAAGCCTGAATGACTTCTTGAAAATGGGTATTGAATGTGATTGTAAAGAGGTCTTTCTTTATGATTTTTTTCAGGCTTTTGGATACCTTTAGCCTGTCAAAAAACAGGACCATCCTCGGGTTTGGGCAGTACCAAATGATCGGCTCCCCTTCGTTGTACCAAGGGAAGATTCCATTGCGATAGGCTGCTAACAATCTTTCAGGAGAGAGGTCTCCCCCCAAGGCAAGAATTCCGTTTTCGTCTGTGTTTTCAGCAGTAGGAAATGCAGTATTTTTTTTTGAAAGCCAAATCATCGGGTAAAAATAGGAGGTATTTTTGGAAACAAAAAAAGCTGTTTGTGAACAAACAGCTTTTTTTAATGAATTCGAAACGAATTACCCCAAAGAAACCCTTGAGAAATTCACTACAGAAACGTCGCCCAATGTTTTTACATATTCAGCAACGGTTTTCTTTTCGTCTTTGATGAAATTTTGATCCAACAGGCATTGCTCTTGGTCCAAAGTGGTGTTGTCAGAAATGAAACGCTCCATTTTACCGGGTAAGATACGGTCCCAGATTTGTTCTGGTTTGCCTTCTGCTTTCAATTCTGCTTTTGCAGCTTCTTCCGCTTGTGCCAATACCTCTGCTGTCAATTGAGACATAGAGATGTATTGGGGAACGTTTTTCAAGGTTTTTCCCAACCTCCCCAGTTCGATGTTGTCTTTTTCGATTACTGCGATGCGCGCTTCTGTTTCAGCAGCGACATAAGCTGGGTCAAAATCTTTGTAAGACAAAGAAGTTGCGCCCATAGAAGCTGCTTGCATAGCAAGGTCTCTTGCGACAACAGCTGCGCCGTCTACATCAGAGGACAAGCCGACCAAAGAAGCGATTTTGTTTCCAACATGAATGTAAGATCCTACATAAGGAGCTTCCACTCTAGAAAAATCATTGATTTCAATTTTCTCTCCAATGACTCCAGTTTGCTCTACCAACTTATCAGCGACGGTAATCCCACCAAAATCAGAAGCTAAAAATTCTTCTTTTGTTGTAAAAGACAATGCTTGCCCAGCCAATTTCTTAGCCATGTCTACAAAGTCTTCGTTTTTTCCAACAAAATCAGTTTCACAACCCAAAACGATGGAAACTCCAACCGTATTGTCTGCATTTACTTTTGCGATTGCAGCTCCTTCAGAAGAATCTCTGTCTGCTCTTTTGGCAGCAACTTTCTGTCCTTTTTTCCTAAGAACTTCGATTGCTTTGTCAAAATCACCTGCCGCTTCTTGCAACGCTTTTTTACAATCCATCATTCCAGACCCGGTTGCTTTTCGCAACTTCATTACGTCTGCAGCTTTAATTTCTGCCATGATTTTATTTGTTTTTTTAAAGTTTGAGTTTATTTTTCTTCACTTGCTTTGGGCGCTTCTGCAGGAGCAGCTTCTACTGCTGTCTCCGCTTTTGCCTCTTCTTTTGCTACGGCTGCTTTTTTTGCTTTGGGCGCTTTGGGCGCTTTGGGCTTTTCGGCTACGGCCTCTTCTTTTGGGGCTTCTACTGCTGTCTCCGCTTTTACCTCTTCTTTTGGCGCTTCTGCTTTTTCTTTGTTTGCTTTTCGATTGCTCAACCCTTCTGCTACGGCATCGGTCAAATAACCCATTACTTTGTCTATGGATTTAGAAGCATCGTCGTTTGCGGGGATTACAAAGTCTACAGCTGTTGGGTCAGAATTGGTGTCAACCAATGCAAAAACGGGAATGTTTAATTTTTGTGCTTCCGATACGGCGATGTGTTCTTTCTTTACATCGATGACAAACAAAGCTCCTGGCAAACGCGTCATGTCAGAAATAGAACCTAAATTCTTTTCTAATTTTGCTCTTTGACGGTTGATTTGCAATTGCTCTCTTTTTGACAAGGCGTTGAAAGATCCGTCTGTTTTCATGCGATCGATCTGAGCCATTTTCTTTACGGCTTTTCGGATGGTGATGAAGTTGGTCAACATTCCTCCAGGCCATCTTTCGGTGATGTAAGGCATGTTTACAGCAGCGGCTTTGTCAGCGACAATGTCTTTTGCTTGTTTTTTGGTTGCTACAAATAAGATTTTTCTTCCAGAAGCAGCTATTTTTTCTAATGCTACAGCAGATTCTTCAATCTTCGCAACTGTTTTGTAAAGGTCGATGATGTGAACACCGTTGCGCTCTGTGTAAATGTATGGAGCCATGTTTGGGTTCCATTTACGTGTCAAGTGTCCGAAGTGTACACCTGCATCCAATAAGTCTTTAATTTCAATGTTTGCCATTTTGTTTTTGTTTACGTTCTCTCTGATTAGCAATGTGTAAGTAGCGTTGTGATGTAACGGTCTCACACATTTAGATGCTAAACAAGCCTTGGTTTATGAAGGCCTCGATCACTGGATTTTTAATATAGATATGTTTGATTTTTTTGCGGTAAAAAAAAATACCTTCCAAAAGCGGATTAACGCTTCGAGAATTGGAATTTCTTACGGGCTTTCTTCTGACCAAATTTCTTGCGTTCCACCATTCTTGGATCTCTTGTAAGCAATCCTTCAGGTTTCAATACCGCTCTGTATTCTGGGTCAATTTCGCACAAAGCTCTTGAGATGGCCAAACGAATTGCTTCTGCTTGTCCAGTAACACCTCCACCAAAAACATTGACAGTGATGTCATATGCCTCTAAGTTTTCAGTCAATAGCAAAGGTTGTTGTACCTTGTATCTCAGCGTAGCTGTTGTAAAGTAATTGTCAAAAGTTCTTTTGTTGACAGTGATGTTTCCTTTTCCATCGGACAAGTAAACACGTGCAACTGCTTTTTTTCTTCTTCCTATTTTGTGAACTGTTTCCATAATTATCTAAGGTCGTTAAGGTTAAATGCTTTGGGTTCTTGAGCTGTCTGTTGGTGCTCAGTTCCCGCATATACATACAAGTTTCTAAAAAGAGCTGCACCCAATTTGTTTTTTGGCAACATTCCTTTTACCGCCTTCTCGATCAAACGAGTAGGATCTTTTTCGAACATTTCTGTCGCCGTCAAAGATCTTTGACCTCCTGGATATCCGGTGTGACGAATGTAAGATTTGTCCGTCCACTTTTTTCCAGTTAAAATAATTTTTTCAGCATTGATTACAACTACGTTGTCTCCACAATCCACGTGGGGTGTGAAATTCGTCTTGTACTTACCTCTTACTAGCATTGCTACTTTAGAAGCAAAACGACCCAATGTCTGTCCGTCCGCATCCACAACCAACCACTCTTTGTTTGCAGTGTTTTTGTTTGCCGATACTGTTTTGTAACTTAATGTGTTCATACACGATTAGTTTTTGTCTTGATTAATAAATGATTTTTTCCCGTTTAACGGGCTGCAAATATAAGACGAAAAATTCGATTCAACAACAGTGGCTTTTAAATTTTTCAGATCTCGCGAATTCTTTTGATTCTCAGGGAGTTCTTCGAAGTGCAGTCCCTGTTTTTTGGAAGGCTTCATCGGCCGTTTTTTGGGGGTTATTTTCGTGTGTGTTTTCCTGCTGCAAGACTGTCAGTTCGTTGTTTTTATACAATTCATATGCCGTTTGGTAGTAGGCAATCAGTTCTTTGTACAGCCTTTTGTTTTGGCTTGTTTTTGTCAAAGTATTTTGTTTTTGGTTCCAATGAAATGTGGTTCCACTGTTTTCTGAATTCAACACCACCAAGCTGTCTTTTTTCAACAAGCCGAGTCTTCTGTAATTGGCGACAAAAGCGCGTTCGTCTTCTGGTTTTGTTTGCCGGATGTCCATTCCGAAAGAATTGCTGGTGTAGCTCCAATTCAAATAACCAAAGAGTGTTGGAAAAACATCCATTTGAGAGCAGAGCTTAGCGACTTCTTTGTTTGCGCGCTTCGGCAGGTTGTAGATCATCGCGGGGATGTGGTAGCTTTTGACATTGATTTCTGTTCGTCCAGCACTATAGGCACAGTGGTCAGACATGATCACAAAAACCGTGTTTGAAAACCAAGGCCTGTCTTTTGCCTTGTCAAAGAAATTTTTGAGGGCTGCATCTGCGTATTTTACGGCACCTTCGCGGCTGCTTCCTGAGGGAATGTCTGTCAATCCGCTCGGGTAGGTATAGGGTTGGTGGTTGGAATTGTTCATGACAAAATTAAAAAAGGGTTTCCCGGAGCGGTGTTGCACCTCGCTTTCTTTTAACAACTTGTTGTAAATGTCTTCGTCACAGACACCCCAAGCATTTTCAAAAGTCATTTCTTTGTCAGAAATATTGGTTCTTTTGGTTTGTGTCTTTTGAGAAGATCGGTGTTTTTTTCTTCGATCTACAATGTCAAAACCACTGTTTCCAAAGTAGTTGTTCATGTTGTCAAAAAAGCCATCCCCTCCGTAAAAGAAAGTTCGAGAGTACCCCTTTTCTTTAAAAACACTGCCAATGGTAAAAAAGGGACTGTCCAAAGTCCTTTTGACGATGCTTCTCCCTGGGGTGGGTGGAATGGCCAAGGTAATGGCTTCCAATCCGCGAACCGTACGTGTTCCCACCGCGTACAAATTGGTGTAGGCAATGGATTTTTGAAAGAGCGAGTCGAGAAAAGGAGTCCAGTTTTTTGAATTGCCAAAACGCTCCATGAATCGCGCATTCATACTTTCCAAGCCGATAAAAATCACATTGGGTGTTGCCTCCACGCCTTTGTTCCTTATTTTTCTTTTGATGGAATACCTGTTTTCAAAAAGCGAATCTCCCTGTTTTGAGAGGTTTTCTTTTGTTTTTTTAAAAGCGGCATCTCGCGGTATTTTGGCGTAGAATTCATCGTAGCTCAGTTCGTTGCTTTTGTAGGCGGCAAAAAAGGAGTACACACCGGACTTTGCCAGTTCGTTTTCAAAGCGATTTTCGAAAATTTCTGCAGCTTTGTTTTCAATGCTTGTGTGGTAGGCAAGCAGGAACAGGATTAGGGTCAGGGTGGGAAATGCTTTTTTAAGAAATCTGGATTTGCTGTCAAAGGTCTTTTGAAAGGCGTTTTTCTTTTTGGCCACTCGAATGCTAAAAAAAGTTGCCAAAAGAATCCCACTTAGGAGCAAAGGCAAAGGGTAAGACTGGTGAATGTTTTGAACTACCTCATAGGTGTACAACAAATAATCTACTGCTATAAAATTAAATCGCCTTTGGTATTCCTGCCAAAAGGTGATTTCTCCCAAAGCGGCAAACACCAAGCAAAATACGGAGACGAAATAAAAAAAATAGCAGAGAAACCGGTCGAGTCGGGATCCGTGAAATTGCACCGGGAGCAGCAAGAGATACCCGGCAAAAAAGCTGAGAATGTAGGACAAGCTTCCAAGGTCAAAAAACAGTCCAAGTCCAAAAATTTGAAGCAGTTTGAAGAGCGAAAAATCCAATTCATGAAAGCTGATTGCATACAAAATAATCCGAACGACTACTGCCAAAAGCAAATAGGTCAGTCCCAAAAATTTGAGAAGGTGAAAACGTGAGGGAATGGAGGGTTTTTGCATCATTGTTTAAGGAAGGAGCTGGGGTTTAATGGGCTTGCAGCCAGTTGTTTCCATAGCCCACCTCTACATCCAACGGAACCGCCAAAACAAAGGCATTTTCCATCTCTTCTTTGATAAGTGACGTGAGGGTTTCTATTTCTTCTTTGTGCATGTCAAAGACCAATTCATCGTGTACTTGAAGCAACATTTTTGATTTGAAATTGCCTGCTTCCATGCGGTTTTGTATGCGAATCATCGCTATTTTGATGATGTCTGCAGCAGATCCTTGAATTGGTGCATTTACGGCATTTCGCTCGTCTCCAGACCGTACCATTCCGTTTTGAGAATTGATGTTTTGCAAATAGCGTCTTCTGTGGAGCACAGTTTCTACGTAGCCGTTGTCGCGTGCAAAATCGACCTGTTTGGCCATGTATGCTTTTAAGGTTGGGTAGGTGTCGTAATAAGCGGCAATCAGGTCTTTGGCTTCTTTTCGAGTCATGCCCGTTTGTTGGCTCAGGGTAAAAGCACCTTGTCCGTATAAAATTCCAAAATTCACAGCCTTGGCATTGCCTCGCTGTTCCCGCGTCACTTCTTCCAAAGGAATTCCAAATACTTTTGCAGCAGTGGTGGCATGAATGTCTTGCCCATTTTTAAAAGCCTGAATCATATTTTCTTCTTCGCTCAGCGCAGCGATGATTCGCAGTTCGATTTGAGAATAATCTGCAGCAAATAACACGTATTCTTTGTTTTTTGGAACAAAGGCAGCGCGCACCTGTTTGCCTCTTTCGGTACGGATGGGGATGTTTTGCAAATTGGGGTTGTTGGAGCTCAGTCTGCCGGTGGCGGCTACTGTTTGTCCAAAAGTAGTATGGACTCTTTTTGTCTTTGCGTTTACCTCATTGGGCAAGGCGTCTATATACGTACCCTTGAGTTTGACCAAGCCACGCCATTCCATGATTTCTTTGATGATGTCATGTGAAGCTGCTAGTTTGGACAAGACGTCTTCGTTGGTGGCGTATTGCCCTGTTTTGGTCTTTTTCGGCTTTTCCACCAATTTCATTTTTTCAAACAAGACGATTCCCAATTGTTTGGGCGAGGCCAAATTGAAATCCTCTCCAGCTTGTTGGTAGATGCTTTTTTCTAGTTTTTCAATGTCTTCCGTGATGACAATTGATAGTTTTTTCAAGGCCTCCGTATCCAAATTGATCCCTGCAAGCTCCATTTTTGCCAAGACTTTGAGAAGTGGAATTTCCAAAGTGGTATAGAGTTTTGTCAAACCATTTTCTTCCAGTTCTTTTTCGAAAAGAGGTTTCAATTGGAAGGAAAGGTCTGCGGCTTCTGTACAGTATTCGGCTTGTTCTTTCAAAGGCAGGGCATTCAATTCTACTTGGCTTTTTCCTTTGCCCAACAAACTTTCTTTAGGAATGGTTTGGTAGTTTAGGTAGTTTTCTGCCAAGACGGAGAGCTGGTGTCGCATGTCTGGGTTGATCAGGTAATGCGCCAACAGGGTGTCAAACAAAGTTCCTTGTACCTCGATGCCATTGTGTCCGAGAATTTTGAGGGCTTGTTTGAGCTGTTGTCCAACTTTTTGAATGGAAGCGTCTTCGAAAAACCCGCGAAATTGTTTTAGAATAGTACTGGCCTCTTCTTCGTCTGCAGGAAGTGGTAGAAAATACCCTTTGCCCGCTTCGTAGCAAAACCCGATGCCGAGAATCTTTGTCTCAGCACGGTCGGTGGCAATTGAAAAACTGACTTCTTTTTGTTGAAGGAGTTTGTTGAGAAGCAATCTCCGTGCAGTGGCAGTATCGGCAAACTGGTACAAGTGATTTTTTGTTGCTGCGGTTTGGTATCCGCTGTGTATTTCAGGAGTTTCAGAAGGGCTAAGTGCAAACAGGTCCAATTGTGCAGAGGCAAGAGGCGTCTTTTTTTCTGAGGGATCTGCGGAAGCCGCTTCTGTTTGCTCCGCTTTTGGATGTTGGAACAATTTGTTGACCGAATCCAGAGACCTTCGAAATTCCAACTCTTGAAATACCGCTGTCACTTTTTCAAAATTAGGATGCGTCAGTCGGTAGTTTTCCTCGTGGAATTCAACGGGGCAGTCGAGCATGATGGTCGCCAACTGTTTGGACAACAATCCAAGTTCTTTGTTGGCCTCTACCTTTTCTTTCATTTTTCCTTTGAGCTCATGCGTATGGGCTAGCAATCCCTCCATGCTCCCATAGGCTTTTAGGAACTTTTTGGCCGTTTTGTCACCCACTCCAGGAAGCCCTGGTATGTTGTCTACGGCATCTCCCATCATGCCGAGGTAATCGATGACTTGGAGAGGGTGTTCAATTTCAAACTTTTCTTTTACTTTTTCAACATCCCAAATCTCAATGCCGTTTCCCATTCTCGCGGGTCGATACATAAAAATATTTTCAGAAACGAGTTGTGCATAATCTTTGTCAGGGGTGACCATATAGACTTGGTATCCTTCTTTTTCAGCCTGTTTGGACAAGGTTCCGATCAGGTCGTCCGCTTCAATTCCATGCGATTCTACAATGGGGATGTTCATCGCCTCTAAGATTTTATGGATGTAGGGCACCGCAATTTTGATGGCTTCGGGAGTCTCTTGACGGTTTGCTTTGTATTCTGGAAACGCCTCCTTGCGGGCCGAAGACCCTCCGTTGTCAAATGCAACTGCCAAATGGTCGGGCTTTTCGCGTTTTATGACGTCCAATAGGGAGTTTGTAAAGCCAAGAATCGCTGAGGTATCCATTCCTTTGGAGTTGATTCTCGGGTTTTTGATCAAGGCGTAATATCCTCTAAAAATCAATGCAAATGCGTCTAGTAAAAATACCCGTTTTTGAGCTGCCATAGGTGCTGTTTTGAATCAAAAGGTAAAGGTACTGAATTCCGTCAACAATCAAATCTACAAATGCAAATGTGGCAGGACGAATCCTTAAAAAACCCACGCCTGGTATCGCAGTAGGTTTTTACAGTCCACAACCGTCACAAAAAAATAATTTTCATAAATCACCGAAATACAGTATATTGCAGTGATTTTTATTTTCCGAAATTGGGATTTTAAAAATGAACCATAACCCAACTGACTATGACTAAATTTGGAGAGCTGATCAACTTAGACATTCCCGTCTTGATCGATTTTTATTTTGAGTGGGATCAAACCGGTGAAAATCCGCACGAAGTTTTGCGTGACGTGGTGGCCGCTTTGGGAGACAAGGCCAAAGTGATTAAAATTGACATTGAAAAAAATGAAATTTTGGCAGACGCGCTCAAAGTGAAAGCAAACCCCACATTTATCATCTACAAAAATGGCGCGATGAAATGGCGTCAATCGGGAGATTTGGATGCGAATACACTGATCACTTTGGTTCAGAAATACGCTTAGTCTAATCGTAAAAAAAGGTAGCCTTTTTTTGAAAAATGCGCCAAGACTTTGGGCAGAAGGTATTTGAGTTTTTCCTCCGCTTTGACACTGTCGTGAAAAACAAGTATGCTCCCTTTTTGACTGTGTTTTTCAAGTGTTTTCCAGCAAGTTTCTTTTGGGACTTTCGTGTCGAAGTCCAAACTCAAAACATCCCAGAAAATAATTCGATATCCTTTTTTTTTGAGGGCTCGAATTTGTGAAGGCAAGAGTTTTCCGTAGGGAGGGCGAAATAGTTTTCTGTCGTTTTCTCCCCCTTTTTCTTTGTAGATTTCTTCGGCTTTGAGGATGTTTTGAACGTAGTGGTGGGTGCTTGTTTTCCAACCTTTTTTGTGGTCGAAACTGTGGTTTCCGATGCGGTGACCGGCTGCAGTGATTTTCTGAAAAAGCAATGGGTGTGCCACGCAATTTCTACCCAAACAAAAAAAGGTTGCTTTGGCACCGTACTTTTTCAACAAGTCCAAAGTCCATTCAGTGATTTCAGGAGTTGGGCCGTCATCAAAAGTCAAATACAGCTCTTTTTGTTTGGTTTGCACACGCCAAACAAGCCCAGGAAATAGGCCTTGTATCCATTTTGGGATGTGTGCAAACAAGGTGTTCATCGCCGTGGTTTGTTACTCGATAAGGTGTTGAAACAATTTGATATGAGAGACAAAGTCGGCTGCTGCTTTTTCCAAGTAGTCTGTGTCTTGTTCGTAGTTTTCCATATCGCTCACGACGGATCGGTACATGTTCAAATTGCGTTCGATGTCGTCAAAGATCAACTCCAAATAACTTTCGTCAAAGCTGCTGTAGTAGGCGATTTTCTGTTGGAAGATACCGATCAATACTTCAGCGATGGCTCTTGCCTTTTCTGTTTTATCAATCTGGTAATAATAAGAGGGGTATCCCAGACAGATTCCGTAGTGACCAAACTTTTGGACGGGCATTTTCTCCAAACTAAAATCGAGTACTTTTTCGGCTTTTTGAAATTTGCCTTCAGCAATCAAGCTCTCTGTCAAGCGCATCATGTTGTTGCGAAAGGAAATGGAGTTTTTTCTCGTCTCCACGTCTAAATAGGTGTTTGCGGGGTCGATTTCGTCCCAGTCCCATCCGAGAATGGTCGTGTAAAGTGTTTCGGAATCGATTCTACCCATGTCAAACATCCCTCCTTTGTTGGGGGTGTAGATGGGGACAAACTTATAGGCAAGACCATCCAATTGTAAGTAATCTTTGAGCCAGATGTATTCTTCTGCGGCATTGGCGCCACCCGTGAAGTAAATCGGGTGTTTCCAATCGTTGTTCGCCAAGATGTCCAGCATGAGAATTCTATTTTTTGTCAAGCCTTGTGCATCGATGTTCAGGTCGATATAGGGCACAATTTGCGCACTGTCTTTCAAGGCTACCAAACCGCTTTTCAAGACCTTTTCTTTGTCCACTTGCAAACGAATTTTGTCGGTGGGGTAGAATTTTTCTCGGTGGCCACTTTCCGTCTCAAAATAGGTTCTTTTGTCTTGAGAAGTGATCCAGGTCATCAGGTCTTTGAGGTCCCACCGCGCTTCTGTTTGCGGAAAGTGATAGGCGACATCCAAGGTGCCGTATTTGTATTGGTCATGTGTCAATTGGGAAGGGATGGGTGGTGCTTCGTAGGTGGCGCGCTTCATCTGGTCGATGTACCAATCGGTAGCCAAGAGGCTGCTGTTGATCAGTTTGATGTCGGTTCGGTAGTCTTCTACTTCTTGCAAATACCACAAAGGAAATGTGTCGTTGTCTCCGATGGTAAACATGATGGCATTTTGATCACAGGAGTCCAGATAGGCTTTTGCATTGAAGTGGGCTGTGTATTTGTCGGAACGGTCGTGGTCGTCCCAGTTTTCAGCGGCCATCAATGCTGGGACTGCCAAAAGGCAGAGCAGGCTTACTGCAATGGCTAAGGGTTTTTTGGGAAGGTGCTTTTTGAGCGCATCATATAGGGCGTACACGCCAAAACCGATCCAAATGGCAAAAATATAAAAAGAGCCCACAACCGCATAGTCGCGTTCTCGAGGTTCAAAAGGTTTGGGGTTGGTGTAAAAGATAATCGCCAATCCCGTAAAGGCAAAAAACAAAAACAAGGTGTAAAAATTGTTGGGATCTCGTTTGAGTTGAAACACCAGTCCCACCAATCCCAAAAGGAAAGGAAGGAAGTAATAGGTATTTCTCGCCTTGTTGTTTTCCACTTCTTCGGGCAAATTGCGCTGCGGCCCCAATCGGGCTTCATCGACAACTGCAATGCCACTCAGCCAGTTGCCGTTTTGAATGTCCAAATTCCCTTGCACGTCGTTTTGGCGTCCCACGAAATTCCACAAGAGGTAGCGGCCGTACATGTAGCCGAATTGGTACTGGATCATAAACCGAAGGTTTTGCGCAAAGCTTGGTCTCTTTGTACTGTTGGCAGGGATTCCTGCAATAGCTTTGTAATTGTCAATGGCTGCGGGGTTGGTCATTCTCGGAATCAGGCCTTTGTGTTCGTCGGTATAGACCGGTCTGGCATTTTTGTACTTGTTTACGATCACATAGGTGCCCGTTTTGTGGTCTTTTTCGTATTTGGGTTTTTCGTCTTCAAAGAGGGGATCTCCGTAAGCGTCTGTCTTTTGTTCTCGGTTGTAGCTGATGGAGTAGTAGGTGTCGTAAAATACGTTGGCATCTCCATACTGCTCCCGGTCGTAATAAGCGAGCAGCTCTCTTGCACTCGAAGGGTTGTTTTCGTTGATGGTCGTATTGGCGTTGGAGCGAATTGGCAGCATCAGCCAACAAGAAAATCCAATCATGAGAAACAAGACGGACAAGGTCAAGGTGTTTGCCCAAAAGAGTTGCTTTTTGCGGGTGTATTGCAACCCAAAATAGAAAGCAATGCACAGAAGTAAGCCTGCGATGATGCTTCCCGAGTTGAAAGGCATGCCTACTTTATTGACAAAAAACAGTTCTGCCACACTAAAGAATCGCAAGGTAAAAGGAAATAGAAATTTAAAGACAAAGGCAAGAACCAAAATGGCCACCAAATTGGCGATGACAAATCGTTTTCCCTTGATATTTGTATGGTTTTTATAGATGTAAATAAAGACAATTGCCGGGATGACGAGGAGTGAAAGGATGTGCACTCCAAAGGAAAGTCCTACGATATAGCAAATCAGCAATAGCCATTTGTGACCGCGTACTTCGTGCATCTCGCTTTCCCATTTCAAGGCCAGCCAAAACAAGAGCGCCATCAAAAAGGAGGACATGGCATAGACTTCCGCTTCGACGGCACTGAACCAGAAGCTGTCTGAAAATGCATAGGCCAAGGAGCCGACCAAGGCGCTTCCAAAAATAGCGATGGCTTTGCTTTCTGTTAATTCTCCCGATTTCAAGGCCAGCTTTTTGGCCAAGTTGCTCAGCGTCCAAAAGAGAAAAAGTATGGTAAAGGCACTGGCAAGTCCCGACATAAAATTGACCATTTTGGCAATTTCAGTGACTTCTGAACTGAACAAGGCAAAAAAGGCCCCCAGCATTTGAAACAAAGGAGCTCCCGGCGGGTGTCCTACTTCTAGTTTTACGGAGGTGGCGATGTATTCTCCACAGTCCCAAAAACTAACTGTGGGCTCTAAGGTCAAGGTGTAAGTGACGCCTGCGATTGCAAAGACCAGCCAGCCCAACAGGGCATTCCATTTATTGTAGTTTGTCAAGAACATAAGGTTTTTTCTAGGTGTATGCGAATTTAATAATTTAATGCGAATAGTTCTTTGGTTTTTACTTGCGAATGCGTTTTTAACATTTCTTTTTTGTCTATTTGCAAATAGGTGCCTTGAAATGTAATTTCTCGGCGGTTATTTTTGAGGGCAGCATGGCGATCTCGATTTGAAAGTACTGTCTGTATTTCTTTTTGAATACAAGGATGTATTGACTTTAAAAACCCCGTTTTGTACGCCTGTAAAAAAGTTAAAAAAACCTTTGTAAGAAGGAAACTTTGCGTTAAATTTGCACCCGCAATACCCAATTATTGACCCATGGTGTAATGGTAGCACTCCGGTTTTTGGTATCGTCAGTCAAGGTTCGAGTCCTTGTGGGTCAACAACTTCACAACGCAATTCTTTTACAATAAAGGAGTTGCGTTTTTTTGTGTTTTGAAGGAAGTTTTCTTTTAAAAGTCCTGAATCACCAATCACCAACTGCGAGTCACGAATTGCCAATCACAGTTTCTCGAGCACAGTTTGGACAAGGCTTTAGATGGTTTTCGAAGGGTTTTTCAAACTGGCGATAAAAAAACCAGTTGCAAGTACTGAAAAGCCCAAACATGTAGGGGAACCCCATTGTTGTCTTGAGAGACAAAAAAAGACAAGTGCAAAACACAGCAGGGGCAAGAGTTGTTTTTTTACCAAGCTTTTCAACACATCAATTCCTAAAAAAAGCAACAAAACAGCACGGCATCCATACACGATCAGACCAAGGATTAGGCCCCGTTCACCAAACAAACGACCGACCTCATCTTCCGAAATCAAAAAGCCTGATTTCCCCATGAGCGCAGCTCCTGCACTGGTCCCCATTCCCAATCGTCCATCAATGAGGGGGTAGGTTTTTAGTTGCAACAAAGGGCCTATGAGTTGGTCCACCATCCGCAAGCCCATCGATTCTTTTAATGTTCCCCCATGATTTGCCTTTTCGATGCGTGCTGAAAAAACCTCCAAGCCCACTTGGAATAGGGCAGAATTTTCAAAGACCAAAAACAGCAATCCAATGAGAAGAATCAGGTTAAAAAGTTTTAGGTATGTGACGGTTTTGTTTTGGATAAAGACACCCAATATTGCAGCTACCCCAACTGCGAGGACCCAAAAAACTGCCGCTCTCGAAATGGTCAATGGCAATACAAACAACATGCTTGCAGCTGCTAGGAACAATACAAGTCGATTGCAGGCAGCTTTGGAAAGCCAAAAGTAGAGAACAGATACGGCTGCAAGTGGGTAAAAAGAAGACAGGCCAATGATAAACGAAAAGGTGCCAGGTGGGCGGTAATAACCAAGGATTTCATCAAACCCTGCTCCGTTTGGATTTCCTCCAACCCCTCGGTTGACCCAAGCTGATTGGGGACTGTTAAATTGCAAAGCGACCAAAACAGACATCAAAGGGGTTAATAAGAGTACAACTCTTCCAATTTTTTCGACATCTACTTTTGTAAATATTTTGCCAATGATAAAAATCAGTGGAAAATGCAACAGCATGATTCGTGCGCCAAATAGAGAGACAAAGAGGTTTTTATGCCCCATTGTGAGCGTTATGATTGCAGCTATAATAGTGGAGATCCACGCTACATAGATGTACCTGTTGAGAAAGGGCAGTTGTTGTTTGAACGCCATGAATAGAATGCCAATTGCCAGCGGGTCGCGAACAACCAAAAGGGGAGTTGCCAATTCGGGCAGGATCCATTTGCGCAAGGACCCTTCAAACAGCCACAAGCCAAAATAAATCCAAACAGCAATTTTTATGGAGTGGTAAGGGGTTTTTGAATTGCTTGTAGTTTCATCGCCGGTTAACATGGCCCTAGTTTTTGCAATAAGGGAAGGCTGTGGGAGGGGGCTTTGCATGGTTTTTGTTTGATTTCAATTACGTAGCAAGATAGGAACATATTTTTGAGATGTAAAGGAACTTTAGAAGAAAAGAAGGCACTGCCTAAATTTATTGGGTGAATTTTAATTTACTATCAACGCTGTATCATTCATTTTACAGAACAAGTCACCATTTCACACAATCCTTGCCTCACCGATTCCGAATTTTGATTTTAAAAAAAATTAAAAAAAAACCACTTGAGAAATCAAGTGGTTTTTTTATCCGTACAAAAACGAGACTTTTTAAGATTTGAAAATATTTCTCCAGATTTTTTTCCTGTCTACTTTTTCGGAATAGCCATAGCTGTAGCCGTAGTTGTATCCGTATTTGTATCCATAGCCGTAGCCGTATGCGTTTTTGGGACCCAAACCGTTGATGACAATTGCCAGATTTTTTAGTTTCCCTTTTTGTTTCAAGTCTTTGTAAAAGGCAATTATCTTTTTGTCGGTATGGTTGGCACGCGTCAAATAAACCGTAATATCAGCCAAATGGGCCATCAGCAAGGTATCGGTGACCAATAAGGTGGGTGCACTGTCAATGACGATGTAATCGTATGTGCTTTTCGCTTCCTCAACCAATTCATCAAAGTTGCCATTGGTCAAAAGTTGGGTGGGCCTTGGTGGTAAAATCCCCGCAATTAAAGTGTCGTGAGTTGGATGGTTTTCAAAGCCTTTGATAATGGAATTTTTCCAGTCATAGCTATTGTCCATGAGGAAGTTGACCAAGCCGCCTTCCTTCTTGTCGATTTTGAGGTATTTGTGAAGTTGTGGATTTCTCAAATCTCCGCCGACCAAGAGTACTTTTTTGTTCAAACTCGCCATTGCTAAGGAGAGGTTCATCGCTGCAAAACTCTTTCCTTCTCCTTGGATACTTGATGTGCAGAGAACAACATGCCCTTTTCCTTTTTCTTTTTTGGACAGGGTAAATTCCAAATTGGCACTCAAGATCCGTGAGGCTTCTGCAAGAATTGTGCGTTCGTTGGGGTCGGTATAAAGCAAAGCTTGTGCTCTTGGTACTTCAGGAATCTCTCCAATGATGTTTGCATCCGACACTTCTTTTTCGATGTCTTTTCTGTTGTGAATTTTAGTGTCCAATGCAAATAAGACAAAAAGGATTGAAAAGGGAATCAACAAGCCCAAGGCGACGGCGCCCAAATAGATAATTTTGCCTTTGGTAGCTACAACACCAGCTGATGACAAGGCATAATCCACGACCTTAACGATGGGTTCAGTCACGGCCAATTTGATGGCTGCGATTTCTCTTTTTTCGAGGAGCAAGAGATACAAGCTTTCTTTGATTTTTTGTTTGCGTTCAATTTCACGCAGCTGTTTTTCTTTGAGTGGCAAGGAAGCCACATTGTTATCGTATTGTTGGTTGCGGAGTTTCCATTGTTTTATGGACTCTTCGATCTGTTTGCTGTAATCGTTTAACGAGCGGTTTAAATTGGCTCTAAATTTCGCAATGGATTTGTTGAGTAACAGGACATTTGGGTTGTTGGCACCCCCACTGTTTAAGAGCTTGGTGCGTTCTAAAACCATCTCATTGTAGCTGTATACAATGGAGTTAACGGACGTATTGTTTACCCCAATGTTTTCAGGGAGTAGCTCGTTGTTTTGTTTTTGCAAACTTTCAAGAAGCATCAGGGTCAATACCTGCTGGTTTTCAATGTCAAACAATGCAACATCTGCGCGGTTTTGTTTTTCCAAACTCAAAGGAGCACTTACCTTTAGGTCGACAAAGTTGTTTTTTTCTTTGAATATCTTTTTAATTTCTTCAATGGTGTTCAACTCTTCTTCCAAAGTTTCAAATCGCTGGTCGATGAATTCGATGGTGTTTCGGTCCACCAACTGTTTGTCAGTAACTCCGTCCAAGTTGTACACATCAATCAAGCTGTTTAGGATGCGTTCGTTTTTGTCTTTCAATTGGCTGCTAATAGAAAGGACCATCACGTCACTAAATTCGCCTGCTCGTGTGACTTGGATGTTTTGTTGCAAAGACAAGCTTGCATTGTGGATGGGAGTTAAGACAACTTGGAAGAAGTGTTGGGGAGATTGCTTTTCAATCAACTGAGCCACCATCGATTCTGGAATGACAATCTCAAAAGGAAGCGAATGCTTTTGATTTCGGGTGTTGAAATCTTTAAAGACATAGCTGTTTTCTGTGTTGTTTGTTGGATTGATGCGAAGTTCTTCTGCGTTCAAACGCACCTCATAGGCTTGATAACTTTTGATGCTGTCCGGGTTGATCGTTTGTTCAAAGTCAAAAGGTAGTTTTTCGATCGCTACTGATTTAAAACGTTCCATCCGTGCAAAACTGCTTGTCAAACCTAATTGACGAACCAACGCTTCCTTCAATCGGTAGGAAGATAGTATTTCGATTTCATTTTCATGGTTGATGTCAAAGGCAGCCATGGAAGTGAAGTTGGCGATACTCGGAATGGTGGCTGCCTCGGCATCCGTCAACAATTTGATTCTTGCAGAACTTGAATAAGTATTGGGGGTATGTCGCAGGGAAAAGAAAGCGATGGACAAGGCGATCAATACCGAACCTACAAACCAGAACTTGTACTCGAGGTATTTTCTCAGTATTTCTTTGAGGTCGATAATGTTATTTTCTAGAAATAAATCGTCGTTCTTGTTGGAGGTATTCATAGCTTAATTGGTTATGAGTGTCAAGGTACTAATGATTATAGAGGCAATGGTAATGAGCGTAGTAGGTGTGCCAAGATACCCCGCGCTTTGTAATTTCGCATAATTGGGTTTGACTACAATGACATCGTTCGGTTTGACAAAGTAGTAAGGACTGTCAAGCAGTTCAATGGAGGTCAAATCCAATATTGCTGTTTTGCGCTGTCCACCCTCTTCCCGAATCATCAGGACTTCTTCTCGTTTTCCATTGATGGTCAAATCTCCCGCATAACCGAGCACTTGCAAGATGTTTATTTGGGGTTCTACGAGTCCAAATGTGCCTGGTATTTTCACCTCTCCCAAGACGGTCACTTTGGAGTTTAACAGACGGACGTTGATGCGAGGATTGACCAAGTGACCTTCAGCTACCAAACGCTTTTTTAAAAGTCTTTCTAATTTTTTTGGGCTCAAGTTTTTGACCAAAATATTTCCCAAGGTTGGGAATTCAATGCTGTAGTTGGGAGTGACCACATACCCTTCTAGTTTCATAAGATCAATATTGTCTGCAAACCTTCCTCCAACCATATCTTTGCTATAGGGAATGGCTGCTTCCGGCACTGAAGTAACGACCTCTATCTTTAGTATGTCATTGGGTTGCAATGTATTTTCAACCATTTGGACTTGTTTTTGAACATAGTTTTGTTCGTTCTGGAAATAAAAAATTTCTTTTTTACTAACACAAGAACAAAAACATAGGACAGCTGACAACATCAGGAGAAGTTTTGTCTTACAAAGGTTTTTCATAGATATAGGTATTGGGTTTATGAATAAAAATGGCATGTTTACGGGTAAAAGCCAACTTGGTAGGTTGAAATCTGAGTTTTTTTGGTTCAGCGATTAAAATTACCGAGCATTTTGAAAACTTTTTTCGCTAAAAAGAGTGGCAAAGACGATTTTGATGTCTTTGATCAAGGACCAGTTTTCGATGTAATCCATATCGTACTCTACGCGTTTTTCCATCTTCCACAATTGTTCGGTTTCCCCGCGAAATCCATTGACCTGCGCCCAACCCGTGATGCCAGGTTTGATAAAATGCCGGGACTTGTAGTGGAAGATTTCTTTGGAGTAGAGATCTGTATGAAACAGCATGTGTGGCCGCGGCCCCACCACAGACATTTGTCCGAACAAGACACAGATAAACTGCGGCAATTCGTCTAAGTTGTACTTGCGTAGAAATTTGCCAATTTTCGTAATGCGCAGGTCCTCATTTACTACCTGTTTTGCTTCGGAAGCTTTGTTTTGTTTCATGGTACGCAGTTTGAGGCAGTTGAAAGTTTTGTTGCTCATACCGGTTCTTTTTTGGACAAAAAACACAGGACCTCTGGAGTCTATTATAATCAGCAGGGCCAAGATGGGCAGCAACCAAGACAAAACCAATAGAATGACTGCTGATGAAAAAAGGACATCTGCGATTCTTTTTTGAATTCGGTTTCTAATTTTGTCCATAGGAAAATCAAAAGGATCGATGACGGTAATTCCCCCCACAGAATTTTCAGTTTTAAAATTGAAAAGCGCCTCTTTTTGGGGCACCAATTTGATGCGAATTCCTTTTTTGATGGACAACTGCAACATTTTTTTTAGATAGGGCTGTTCTTTAAAAACAGAAAAAGTCACAAAAAAGACCTGTATATTTAGTTTTTCGATGAGTTCTTCCAACTCTTCAATTTTCCCCAAAGTAAAGCTTTCATCTTCCTTCGAAACATGTCCCAAAAAATGATACCCCAAAATTTTGTTGTTGGTCAAGATGGCTGCCAAGGATTTGGCCGTATCATCAGAGCCCACGATCAGGGTGCTTTTGACATAGCGGCCCTTGGAGCGCGAACTGCGGACATACTTGTAGACCATGTAATAAGCGATGAGGCACAAGCCGTAAAAAAGGAGTAAAAAGACAGTGTAATCGTCCCTTAAGAGAAAAGGTTTTTCTACGATTAAAACATTGACCACGATAGAGACCAAGGCATAGGTGGCTGTTCGATTGGTGATGCGCCACGCACGGTTGTAAAAACCATCTCTGAGGTAGAGGTTTTTTTTGGAAATCAGAATGTAGGTAATGAGATACGCAAAATTTTCTTGGATGAAATTTCGATATTGAAAATCCGCTGTAGATTCATTGATTAGCTCATAACTGATGACCAAGTAATAGGAGAGGTTTAAAACAAAGAGTTCTAAAACGAGGTAATAAAGAATCAAATCTATTTTTCTTGTGTTCATTTGGGGTGGGGGATGAACTCGCTATCAGAAGCAGTTGGCTAACAACTTTTTTTTAAAGCCGATGTAAATATAAGGATATTTAACAAATTAAATGGAACTACCTAAAGCTTTTTGATGGGGTGAATCTAGGGATTAAGTACTGAGGGATTTTGTTTAGAATCTTAAAAACAAGCGTAATTTGACCAAGCAGGTTGTATTTTTTGATAATTTTTAAATCTTCCATGGATTTTTTTTTCTGCAATTTGGCGGTGGTGCTTTTGCCTCCCAAGCGCATTTTTACCACCCAATTGTTTAGAAATAGTTTCTTGATTTTTGGTTCTAGAAACCACCGCAAGGAGATGTCGTAATCGCTGGCTATTTCATAGTCTTCGTTGTACAATCCAAAGTCATGAAATACTTCTTTTTTTACATAGATGGTGGTGTGCAGCGGAATCCATCCCATCCGTAAGGAGTGTTTTTGAAAGGGCTTTGCTTTGTAAATACGACGAATGCAATCGGTGTTTTCGCGCTGTACATACAGCCCGTTGGCATAGACCAAATCGGCTTGGCTGTTTTGAAATTGGGCCGCTATTTTTGCAAGCGTGGAAGTTTCGTAAAAGAGGTCGTCGGAATGCAAAATCCCGATGACATCTCCAGTACATTTTTGAATTCCTTTGTTCAAAGCATTGTACAAACCGCTGTCTTTTTCGGAGACATAATAGCCCAAATTTTCAACGTAGGGAGCAATCACTTCTTGGGTTCCGTCGGTGGAACCTCCGTCGATGACCACATGTTCTATATTGTGATGGGTTTGTGCACGAACGGATTCTATGCATGCTGCAATACAGGATTTGTTATTAAAGACAATGGTGATGATGGAGATTTTCAAGATTTTTTTTACAAAAGGTTTTACAAAAGGGAATTGACAGGTCCAAAAGCCTTTAAAGAGGGATGTTTTCTAGGACTTAAATTTTATGGTTTTTTTGAATGTGTTTGATTATTTCAAGGTGATTTCCTTTGAATTTTTTTTTGAGTTCGTAAATTTTTACATCCACCAAAAAACGGTACCAGAAGCCTTGCAGAATGTGCCATACAAAGCCTTGTGTTCCATCTAGAAATCCGAATTTAAATACATATCGATAAATAAAATTCAAAAAGGGCCTGACGAATAACGGCATAGCGTTGTACTTTACTTTCAACCATCTTTTTCTCTCAGCTTCATTTCCAAAAAAAACGGGATTGACACCGTTGTTTTTATTTAAAAAATAATCAATGGATTCTCTGTCTGAATAGTAATTGTGTTTGTCCGTCCACCACTTGAGGTTGTTCAGGTTTTCATCAACAAAATCAACTTCAAGTTTTGCTGTTTTTCCCTCACGAATAACAATATGTTCATCCATCCATTTATTTTCACATTCACCATATCCATTTTTAAACATCCTCAAATTGTATTTTGGATACCAACCGCCATGTTCTAATGGGCGACCTAAAAACACAATTTTTCTAGCAATCATCAACCCATTGACATCGCTAGGCAAAGCAGACAGGTGATTTTTCAAATGGATGTTTTTTTTGTTTGCGAAATATTCATCCGCGTCTATTCTTATTATCCAATCTGATTTTATTTTACAATTAGCCAAAGCCCAATTAAACTGCACAGCTTGATTGACAAATGGATTTTGGTATGTTTTTATACCGAGTTTTTCAACGATTTCAATGGTTTTATCATCACTATAAGAATCAATTACAATAATTTCATCTACCTGTTCAACCAAAGAACTGACACATCTGGCGATGTGTAACTCTTCATTGTATGTTAAAATTATTGCTGTAATTTTCATGAATCTTTGATCGTCCTTTTTTTAATAAACTTGGCTGGATTTCCTCCTACAATTGTCCAACTGTCTACATCTTTAAAAACGGCTGCCCTTGCGCCCACAACAGCACCTTTGCATATCGTCACACCAGGACCTATAAAAGCGTCTGCAGCTACCCATGCGCTCTCTTCGATTAAAATAGGAGCGGCAAAAAGAGGATGTGCTATTTTTGTGAAGTCATGACTAGATGCGCACAAGTAACTGTTTTGAGAAATTGTTGCTCCCTCTTTAATCGTAATTTTTCCTTGATTGTAGCAGTCTACGTTGGGCCCAATACAAACATAGGGTTCCAGCTCCAGGTTCCATGGCGCCCAAACTTTCACACTTGCATGTATTGTGCAGGTATAGGAAACTTTAGCCCCAAATAGACACAATAAAAAGGAACGCCATTTCCTAAAAACCCTTGCTGAAAATGGTCTAAACAAAAGAGTATATACGATGTCCCATAGCACTCTAGCCATTTTATTTTTCATTGAAAATTTATGGCGTGTATCAGTCATAGAGGGGTTTTTATGAGCCATGAGTAACTTTTTTTAGTCGCATATATGTTATTTTCTTTCTAATAATCCTAGTTGCAGAACTGGAAATTTCAAGCAGACGCAGAGTCTTTAATAGCGTCTTCATTCTCTTTCTGTAATATTGATAATTATTTGTCATTAAGGCTTTCTCAAAATGGACTCTTGACAAAATGCTTACCCGATACCTCATTACATATATTATTTTTCTGAGCGGAGCAATTACAAAGCTATTTGCTTTGATTCTTTTTTCCGGTCTGGCTTTCCCTTGTTTGTCCATTTGATGCAAACGATATGACAAGCCCTCTCTGCGTTGTCGAAATCCACCAGATTGGGCATCCTTAGCATCAGCTTCTGTTAAATCAACCAAAGACACTCTGTCTTCTAGGATGCATTTTTTTAATACATCATCAATTTCTTTATTTCTGACCACTAACATGTTTGTTCCCTGCGCATCCACTTCAAATTGTGGTAACCAAGCATCTCCCACAGTGATGTCGGCTGTTTCTCCGACAACATCATCACAAAAATTGCATGCGGGTAGCATCATAGCCCCTTGGTTAAATTTCCCTCCAATAACATTTCCTGAATCTTCCATTATCTCTTGTGTGTCGCTGTATGCGGTAAAAACATAAGCACGGGCAGGGATTCCTGGTCCTTTTGTCCGATATTTAAAAGTAGTAGCTTTTTCGGGTGTAATTCCTTTGCCCCAAGCTAATGAAAGGGTCCAATTTACGCTTTTTAAATGACCGCAAACCAATGCTACTGTATATTTAATGGACTCTTTGACCAAGTTGTCGGTTAGTTGTATTCTGCGAATGGCTTTGATCATACAAGGAACTCCAACCAAAAGATATTTGCCTGGCTTTTTGAGTAATAAATTCAAAACCTCCGACAGTTCAATGACATGATATTTCGTTCGAGCCCCTCCTTGAATTTGTTCTAGAGAAGTACTGATCCCATATTTAAAAAATGCATCTGAAGGTTCCTCTCTTTTATTTTCTTTTACATGAATTACGCCATCAATCATTCCTCGTTCATAAAGAGCGGCACCAATATAAGTGCCAAAACCTCCAGAAGTCCCTCTATTTCTGTATTGGTCTTCTTTTACAAAACCTCCATAGATACTTTTATAATTGCCTATGTATTGACTTCTTTTAGATGTTTTCTGATCAAAAAGAGTTTCTGATAATTTATCTTCGTTGTATTCTGGGTTCAAAGAAGGACACACAAAATTTGCATTTTCCTTTGCTTCAGTATCTGCGTTGGCTATTTCTTTTAAGTTTGGAACATACTCACCAAACTCATTCAATTTCATTGTGGTTCCTGTACTGTATGCACAAGCTCCACAACCCACGCAAAAGCCTCCTTTTACCACATCTGCAATATTTTTTGTTTTGATCACAATAGTATGTTATTCGGTTAGTGATTGTTCTAAATATTTTTCTGATTTTTCTATTTCATTTTTCAGGACTTTGCCTACCCGGTCAAAATCAATAGCCTCCCATTTTGTCAAATCAACTTTACTGCCTTCTTTAATTAAGCGCTCCTCTAAACCAATCAATTCCATTAAGCTCTGTTGTCTACTGTTGTTGTTTTTACTTGTTGGTGTGATGGTGTAAAAAGGTTTTTCAAAAATTAATGAAAAGATACTTCCATGAAAAGAGGTTGTTATCACAAATGATGCTTTTTGGTACAAGCCTAAGAATTCTTCCGGTCCAAAATCCCGAATATTTAGAATATTCTTGTCATTTTCTAAAGGTATTTCATTTTTGCAAACCCTTATGATTTGGTAGCCGGTCTGCTTTTGAATCTCATAAGCTAAATCTTCTGCAAACGCATTCTTTTTGAATACAAAAAATAACAGATAAGGTTTGTCTGACTTATAAGGAACAAGAATTTTTTCCCATTGCTTTTTGTTGAGCAATAGTGTAGGGTCTACAACATGCTCAGCATCTCTTCCTGTTACTTCTTTTATAATTTGAACTCCATCTGACTCCCGAGTAGCCAAACAATCTATATTGTTAAGCCATTCCTTGTATTGTGGATAAAAGGAATGGTTTACATCGCCTATTCCAAAGCTAGAGGCATAGGCAATTTTTTTAGCTTTTTTGGGCGCAAAAGTCAAGAAAAAAGGGGCAATATTCGTTCCGTTATTGGGATTCCACACCTGATCGCTCCCCACGATAAAGGTATCATACTCCAATTGTGCTTTGTATAAAGCCGAATAGCTGTTGTAAACTTTAGAAACTGCTGTATGTTGTTTGTGGAAATCATCAAAACGCTGTTTGCGTATCTTCGCTATTTTTGGATATTTTAGGGAGCTGTATTTGTCTAACCATTTCAACACGAAGTCTTTAAGTTTGTTTTTGAAATTTGTTTTTATCAAAGGCTTTGATGCGGGTTCCTTTTTGAAATCGGGATTCTTATAGTATAGATAATTGATGACTTCATTATCATACCCCATTTGTTTTAACTTATTGTGCAATGCAAAGGCCTGTAATTCGGCTCCGTAATTGTTTACATTTAAGATGGTAATGATTCCTATTTTCATGTAGAGATGTATTGTTAAATCGTATGATTTTTGAGACCCTTTAGAAATGATTTGTCATTGTGTTTTTTCTTCATTTCGCACAAACTATCTGAATGCATGGCACATTCCAAACCACCTTGTATCAATACATGCATGTGTTTTGACAATTTCAATGCGCTTATTTTTTAGGGATTGCTGTTTTGTACAGTGCTACTATGTCTTTAGCTACTGCCTTGGTGTCGTATTTTTCTTTGACCAATGCTGTTCCGCGTTTGCCCATGGTTTTAAATTCCTCTATGGGGCTGTTGACAAGGTTTTCAAGGGCGTTTTTTAAATTGGCAATAGACAATTCAATCCACCAACCGCATTTGTGGGTTTCTAGATCTTCCCAGGGTGTGCCCTTGGTCGTTAAGACTGGGACGCCAACTGCCAAGGCTTCTGCGACCACAATGCCAAAGTTTTCGCTGAATGTAGGCAAGACCATCACATCTGCCGAGCGAATGCAATCCCATTTGGCTTCTCCGTATTGGGGGCCTGTAAAGCGGACTTCTTTCAAGTCGGATGCGCTCTTTTTCAGTGTCTCGACATAGGAAGGGTCTCCATCACCTGCAATTTCCAAAGTCCACTCTTTGGAGTCCATCTTCCGCCAGGCCTCTAGAAGCAACTCGATGCCTTTTTTGGGGTGGATTCGGGACAAAAACACCATTTTTTTGGTGCCATAATTAGTTTTAACAGCTTTGATTTCACT
>Ga0209504_1000053_pt1 | contig 115540 bp, 94 predicted proteins | sample COGITO_mtgs_1005_FD_184791 | JGI IMG/M metagenome (GOLD analysis project Ga0209504, IMG submission 184791) | Pelagic marine microbial communities from North Sea - COGITO_mtgs_100511 (SPAdes) (version 2) | ecosystem: Environmental > Aquatic > Marine > Epipelagic ... | reverse complement strand
GGGCTTAAGGTCAGAGGCGGACGGACAGCAGCTTGAGCTCCTACACGTGCTTCAAGCACACCGGCCATTCAGCTTGCTGTCCGTCGCTCTCACCCCCGATTTTATCGTGGGGGCAAGACACAAGCGGCCCATGGCCGCGATTAACGATCAGACCGCGACAGGCGCGCTGATATGCGGATGGGCTTGGTAACCAACCAGTTCGAAGTCTTCGAACTTGAACGCCAGCAGGTCCTTAACCTCAGGATTGAGCTTCATCACCGGCAGCGGCAGCGGCTCGCGGCTCAGTTGCAGATCGGTCTGCTCGATATGGTTGGCGTACAGGTGGCAGTCGCCGCCAGTCCAGATAAAGTCACCGGGCTGCAGACCGCAGACCTGGGCGACCATCAAGGTCAACAGCGCGTAGCTGGCGATATTGAACGGCACGCCGAGGAAGATATCCGCCGAGCGCTGATACAGCTGGCAGCTCAGTTTGCCGTCGGCCACATAGAACTGGAACAGCGCGTGGCACGGTGGCAGGGCCATCTGCTCGACCAGTGCCGGGTTCCAGGCGGAGACGATCAGGCGGCGCGAGTCCGGGTTCTGCTTGATCATCTCGATCAGCTTGCTGATCTGGTCGATCGACTCACCGTTCGGCGCGGGCCAGCTGCGCCACTGGTAGCCGTACACCGGGCCGAGGTCGCCGTTTTCGTCGGCCCACTCATCCCAGATGCGTACGCCGTTGTCCTTCAGGTACTTGATATTGGTGTCGCCCTGAAGGAACCACAGCAGCTCGTGGATGATCGATTTCAGGTGGCACTTCTTGGTGGTCACCAGCGGGAAGCCGTCGGCCAGGTTGAAGCGCATCTGATGGGCAAAAATGCTGTAGGTGCCGGTGCCGGTGCGGTCACTCTTGAAGGTGCCGGTCTCACGAACCAGGCGCATCAGGTCGAGGTACTGTTTCATTGCACGGCCTCCTGCGCCGCCTGGCGTTTGTAGGCATAGGCGATCAGACCCAGGCCGCCAAGGATCATCGGCACACAGAGGATCTGGCCCATGGTCAGCCAGCCGCCCGCCAGGTAACCGAGCTGGGCATCCGGCACGCGGACGAACTCAACGATAAAGCGGAAGATCCCGTAGCACATGGCAAACATGCCGGACACGGCCATGGTCGGGCGCGGCTTACGCGAGTAGAACCAGAGGATGGTGAACAGCGCCACGCCTTCCAGGGCGAACTGGTACAGCTGCGAGGGATGGCGCGCCAGCTGTTCGGGGTCGGTGGGGAAGATCATCGCCCACGGCACGTCGGTGGCCTTGCCCCATAGTTCGGCGTTGATAAAGTTGCCGATGCGTCCGGCGCCCAGGCCAATCGGCACCAGCGGCGCGATAAAGTCCATCAGCTCGAAGAAGCTCTTGTTGTTGCGCTTGCCGAACCACCAGGTGGCCAGCATTACGCCGATCAACCCACCGTGGAACGACATGCCGCCTTCCCAGATGCGCAGCATGCGCACCGGCTCGGCGATATAGGCGGCCAGATCGTAAAACAGCACATAACCCAGACGGCCGCCGAGAATCACGCCCATGGCGACCCAGAACACCAGGTCGGAGAGTTTCTCCTTGTTCCAAGTTGGCGCGAAGGCGTTGACCCGGCGCGAGGCCAGCCACCAGGCACCGCCAATGCCGATCAGGTACATCAGACCGTACCAATGGATTTTCAGCGGGCCAAGGGCCAGTGCAACTGGGTCGATCTGCGGGTAAGGCAGCATCAAAAACTCCTTAAACGAGGAAACTCAGGCCCACGCTAAACAGCAGCAGGGCAAACAGACGCTTGAGCAGGCGCGGCGACAGCTTGTGCGCCAGGCGTGCGCCGACACGGGCAAAGTACATGCTGGGGATGGCAATACCGACCAGCGCCGGCAGGTAGACAAAGCCCAGGCTCGACTCCGGCAGCGCGGGTTTATCCCAGCCCAGCCAGATAAAACTCAGGGCACTGGCTATCGCAATCGGCAGGCCGCAAGCCGAAGAAGTAGCCACCGCCTGCTGCATCGCTACGCTGCGCCAGGTCAGGAACGGCACGGTCAGCGAACCGCCGCCAATCCCGAAAATCGCCGAAGCCCAGCCAATCACGCCACCGGCCAGGGTCAGTGCCGGCTTGCCTGGGACAGTGCGGCTGGCTTTGGGTTTCAGTTCCAGGGCCATTTGCACGGCAATAATGATCGCGAACACGCCGATGATCTTCTGCAACAGCGGCCCTTGAATCGCCGCGGCGGTCATCGCGCCAAGCCCGGCGCCGAGCAGAATCCCCAGGGTCATCCAGGCAAATACCGGCCACAGCACGGCACCTTTACGCTGATGTTCGAGCACCGAGTTGATCGAGGTGAAGATGATGGTCGCCAGCGAGGTGCCTACCGCCAGATGCGTCAAAATCATCGGATCAAAGCCCTGCGCAGCAAAACTCAGCACCAGCACCGGCACGATGATAATGCCGCCGCCTACGCCAAATAACCCGGCAAGCGTTCCAGCTGCAGCCCCCAGGATCAAATACAGCAGCAGTTCCATCAGCACCCCCGCAAACAATCCGGCATGGTAACGGATGCACAGGGCCGGACTCTACTTTGGGCGATGGATGTCCGCTCAGGCTTTGCGTAAAGTGCCAGCATCGCCTGTGGAATAGACCAGCATGCGCCCGACCCTGTACCTGAAGCTGAGCTGTAACCAGATGCACCTGACGCACCTGCAGAGTGGCCGCGTGTTGCACCTGCAGGCCGACCCGGCGTTCAGCAATCAGCGCTTGCTGGTGGCGGATTTTGCGGCGGCGCAGCAACTGTTGCAGCGCGGCGTCGAGGAAATACTGCCCAAGCGTTTTCTGCGCCTGAGCCGACCGCCGCAGCTGCTGATTCAACCACTGGAGCGCCTGGAAGGCGGCCTGTCGCAGGTCGAAGAACGCATATTGCTGGAACTCGGCCTCGGCTGCGGCGCGCGCAAGGTGCGCCTGCACCTGGGCAACGAACTGGACAACGCCGGCGTGCTGGCCAAGTTAAGGAGCTAACTCATGTGCCTGATCGTCCTGGCCTGGCGACCGGGCCATGCCCAGCCGCTGCTGCTGGCCGCCAATCGCGATGAATTCTACGAACGCCCCAGCCAGCCACTGGCCGAATGGCCCGATGTGCCGGGGGTGATTGCCGGTCGCGACCTGCAGGCCGGCGGCACCTGGCTAGGCGTCGGCCCTGCCGGACGTTTTGCCGCCCTGACCAATATTCGCGACCCTGGCCAAGCTCAAGGCAGCCGCTCACGGGGTGAGCTGCCAGTGGCCTTTCTCGCTGGCAGCCATAGCGTCGAAGACTTTCTGCATGACCTGCACGAGCGGCGCCGCCACTACAGTGGCTTTAACCTGCTACTCGGTGACAGCCAGCAGCTCTGGCACTTCAACTCCCTGACCGGGCGCGCCACACCATTGGCGGAAGGCGTGCACGGCCTGTCAAATGCCGACCTGGACACGCCCTGGCCCAAGCTGCAACGGGCCAAGCAGGCACTGCACAACGGCTTGCATGAGCCACAGCCGCAGATGCTGCTCAAGCTGCTGGCCGACCCCACCCGCGCGACGGATGCTGAGCTGCCGCAAACCGGCATCGGCCTGACCGGCGAACGCCTGCTCTCCAGTGTGTTTATTGCCAGCGTCACCTATGGCACGCGCGCCAGTACTGCGTTGATCGTCAATGCCGACGGCAGCCGCGTGCTGGCCGAGCGCACGTTCGGCAGCAATGGCAGCTGTTTAGGTGAGGTGGTTGTGCACTGCTGAGGCCGCTTAGCAGGCTGTTGAAAACGTTGGCGAGGCAGCCAGTGCAAGGCAAAAACAGGCGAAAAAGCGGAGTTTACGAGCTGTAAATGAGCATTTTGAGCCTGTTTTTAACGCCGCAATGGCAACGCAGGTAGTTTTTCAACGGCCTGCTAGTTGCTGTGGGCAGGCTCGCTGCATTTATCAAGGGTAAACAGCGGCGAGGCAATCGTCGGATCGTCGGCATCGGCCACCAGCAGCGGCCGACCATCGGCCTGGAAAGCCAGCCCCTCGATTTTCACCACCGGCGTCAGGCGGCTCAGCTCGACGATGCTCAGCTGTGCATCCAGCCGCCCGAGTACACTGCCAACGCAGGCACCGTCGAGGTAGCTGGAGTCGGTAGCCTCCGCCGTCGCGGTGAAATACAGCGCGCCACTGGGCGCCACGCTGAGATCAGTCAGGCTCAAGGGTACGCCATCCAGCTCAGGCAACTGCAGCGGCACAATCCGCTGCAGCGCGGCGGCGCTCAGCTGCCCATCCTGCAGATCGCGCAGCACCTGGGGTAAATCGAGCAGCACCAAGGCATTCTCCCGTCCACGACCGTTGCCGCGTTGCGCCAGCAGCAACTGCTCGCGATAGACCACGCTGCCTTCGATATTCAGGTCCTGAAAGTGCTCGGCAAGCGCCTGGTACAAGGGGCTGAGGTCGATAACGCGCACGCTGCCGGCCTCAACCAGACAGCCGCGGCAGCGGCGCTTGGTCGAACCCGAACCGAGGGCCAGCAGGCAGTCGCCTGGTAATGACAGCAACGCTTCGAAGTCAGGTTTAAGACGTTTGCGCTGCTTGGCATCCTCGGGCAACTCGCCGGGCAGCAGGGTCAACTCGGCCTGCCAGTCGCCACTCAGGCTGTAGCGTTGCAGCACCAGCGCATCGTCGGCCAGCACCCACAGGCTCTGGCCCTGACGCACCAGCGCGCTGGCCGCCGACAGGCGCAGGGTGGCCAGTTGGCGCAGCGCCAGGAGCTTATCTGCAGGGTTCAGCACGAGCGGCGGGCGCTCATGCCTGGATATCTGACGCTGGATTGATCATGCGGCCCAGGCCGAGGTTGCGCAGGGCCAGTTGCAGGGTGCTGTGAATCACCTGCGGGTTATCGATGCTCATCACCTGGCCGAGCAATTCCTGGGCCTTGCCCATGCTGATCTGCCGTAGCAGCCATTTCACCTTGGGCAGGTTGGTGGCGTTCATCGACAAGCCATCGAAGCCCATGGCCATCAGCAACACCGCGCAGGCCGGGTCACCGGCCATCTCACCGCAGATGCTCACCGGTTTGCCTTCGGCATGGGCACCGGCCACCACCAGGCGCAGCGCCTGCAGCACCGCCGGATGGAGGAAGTCGTAGAGGTCGGCGACGCGCGGGTTGTTGCGGTCCACGGCCAACAAGTATTGGGTCAGGTCATTCGAGCCGACCGAGAGGAAGTCGACTTGGCGTGCCAGCTCGCGCACCTGATAGACCGCCGCCGGAATCTCGATCATCACCCCGACCGGCGGCAGCGGCACGTCGGTGCCTTCATCGCGCACCTCACCCCAGGCGCGGTGAATCAAGTGCAGCGCCTCTTCCAGCTCCTGAATGCCGGAAATCATCGGCAGCAGGATGCGCAGGTTGTTCAACCCTTCGCTGGCCTTGAGCATGGCGCGGGTCTGCACCAGGAAGATTTCCGGGTGGTCGAGGGTGACGCGGATACCGCGCCAGCCGAGGAAGGGGTTGTCTTCCTTGATCGGGAAATAGCTCAGCGCCTTGTCACCGCCGATATCCAGGCTGCGCATGGTCACCGGCAGCGGGTGGAAGGCGGCCAGTTGCTCGCGATAGATCGCCAGCTGCTCCTTCTCGCTGGGGAAGCGCTCCTTGATCATAAACGGCACTTCGGTGCGATACAGGCCAACACCTTCGGCGCCGCGCTCCTGGGCGCGCTTTACATCAGCGAGCAGGCCGGTGTTGACCCACAGCGGCATACGATGGCCGTCGAGGGTTTCACACGGCAAGGCGCGCAGCGCGTCGAGGCCCTGGGCCAGCTGGCGCTCTTCCTCGACCACTTCGGCGTATTGCTTGCGCAACACTTCGCTGGGGTTGGTGAACACCTCACCGTGGTAACCGTCGACGATCAGCTGAATGCCGTCGATTTTCGAATACGGCAGGTCAACCACGCCCATGACCGTGGGGATACCCATGGCGCGGGCAAAGATCGCCACATGCGAGTTACCCGAGCCCTGCACCGACACCAAGCCGACCAACTTGCCCTCCGGCACTTCGCCAAGCATCGCCGGCGACAGTTCTTCGCTGACCAGAATGCAATTGTCCGGATAGACCAGGGTCTGCTGACGCGCCTGCTGCAGATAGGCAAGCAGACGCCGGCCGAGGTCTTTGACGTCGCTGGCGCGCTCGCGCAGGTAGGCGTCGTCCATCAGTTCGAAACGGTTGATATGTTCGCCGATCACCTGACGCAATGCGCCCTGGGCCCACTGGCCAGTGCGGATGACCTTGACCACCTCGTTACCTAGGGCGGCGTCTTCCAGCATCATCAGATAGACATCGAACAGCGCGCGCTCTTCGGGGCGCAACTGGGTGGCCATCTTCGCCGACAGCGCGCGCATATCGCTGCGCACACCTTCCAGGGCGTTATTGAACAGGGTCAGCTCGGCGGCGATGTCATCGACAGTTTTATCCGGCACCACTTCCAGATCGGCCGGCGGCAATACCACCACCGCCGTACCCACCGCCGCGCCAGGCGAGCCTGGCACGCCGACGAATTTGGCTTCCTGAATGCCCTTGCCCTGCCGACCCAGACCGCGGATCGAACCGGTGGCCTCGGCGTGGGCGATAACCCCGGCGAGCTGGGCGCTCATGGTGACCAGAAAGGCTTCTTCGCCTTCATCGAATTGGCGCTGTTCTTTCTGCTGGATGACCAATACACCCATCACCTTGCGGTGGTGAATGATCGGTGCACCCAGGAAGGAGGCGTAACGCTCCTCGCCGGTCTCAGCAAAGTAGCGGTAGCGCGGGTGTTCGGAGGCGTGTTCGAGGTTGAGCGGCTCTTCGCGGGTACCGACCAGGCCGACCAGACCCTCGTTGGGCGCCATGCTGACCTTGCCGATGGCTTTCTTGTTCAAGCCCTCGGTGGCCATCAGCACAAAGCGGTTGGTTTCCGGGTCAAGCAGGTAGACCGAGCAGACCTGGCTGCCCATGGCCTCGCGCACTCGCTGCACGATAATGCCCAGCGCCGCCTTGAGGTCCTTGGCGGCATTTACTTCCTGGACAATCTTGCGCAGCGTATTGAGCATGCTTGGCTCTAGCCTGTGTCAGTCCCGCGCCAAAAGGCGCGGAGCGAGTTCCTTGAGGGCGCGACGGTAAACCTCGCGCTTGAATGTCACCACCTGGCCCAGCGGGTACCAGTAACTGACCCAGCGCCAGCCGTCGAACTCCGGCTTGCCAGTCAGGTCCATGCGCACCCGGTCTTCTGCGCCCGTTAGACGCAGCAGGAACCACTTCTGTTTCTGTCCGATGCACAGTGGTTGGCTGTGCGTTCGCACCAGACGCTGAGGCAGACGATAACGCAACCAGCCCCGGGTGCAGGCGAGAATTTTCACATCCTGCTGTTCCAGGCCAACTTCTTCATTCAATTCACGGTACAGCGCTTCTTCCGGCGACTCATGGTCATTGATCCCGCCCTGCGGAAACTGCCAAGCGTCCTGGTTTATCCGACGCGCCCACAGCACCTGGCCGACATCATTGGTCAGAATGATGCCGACATTCGGGCGAAAACCATCGGAATCGATCACGGCACACAACCTCGTAAACGCCTGAATTTAAGACATGCGGGCATTGTTCCACAAAGGCCGCGGCAGCAGCAACGCGAGCGGCCCGTGTAATAGGAAAGCCTTATAAAAGCCGTTATTCTGGCCGCCTTTCGTGACTGGCAATCAAAGGTGCTCCCGTGCGTTTGGCTTTATTCGATCTCGACAACACCCTGCTCGGCGGCGACAGCGACCACGCCTGGGGCGATTACCTATGTGAGCGCGGCATCCTCGACGGCATCGCCTACAAGGCGCGCAACGATGCGTTCTATCAGGACTACCTGGCCGGCAACCTGAATATCACCGACTACCTGAATTTCAGCCTGGAGATTCTCGGTCGCACGGAAATGGCCCAGCTGCAGCAGTGGCACCGCGAATTTATGCGCGACTGCGTCGAACCGATCATCCTTGCCAAAGGTGAAGCACTGCTGGCCGAGCACCGCGAGGCCGGCGACAAGTTGCTGATCATCACCGCGACCAACCGCTTCGTCACCGCGCCAATTGCCGCGCGCTTGGGTGTCGACACCTTGCTGGCCACCGAATGCGAAATGGCGGACGGCCGCTACACCGGGCGCACCACCGATGTGCCGTGCTTTAAGGAAGGCAAGGTCACCCGCCTCAACCGCTGGTTGACGGAAAGCGGCCTTAACCTCAACGACAGCTACTTCTACAGTGACTCAATGAACGACCTGCCCCTGCTGGAGCAAGTCACTCATCCTTTCGCCGTCGATCCCGATCCAAACCTGCGCGCCGAAGCGGAAAAGCGCGGCTGGCCGGTTATCTCGCTGCGCTGACAGCAGCGTTGATGGGTTAGCACCCATCAGCTGCGCGTAACAGCACGGTGATGTCTCGATGGACTAACAGTCATCCAATAAAAACGCCGCCTGTTCAGGCGGCGTTTTTGTTTAGGTGTTGATCAGGCCGGCTTGGCGCCCATCAAGCCCATGATCACCAACAACAGCAACACGATCAGCCCGGCATACGCCGCACAAAAACGCAGCAGTTTGACTGGCGCGGGACTGTCACCCAAGGCCTGCCAGGCAGCCAGACGGCCATTGAGCAGCAGGCCGAACAGCACCAGCACAGCAAACAGCACGCTACTGGCCAGCAGCCAGGTCTGCCCTAGCGGGAAGCCGGCCAGATTGACCAGCCACCAGCCGCTGACCGGCAAGCTCAGAGCAAGCAGACCAAATACAGGCAAACTGATCAGTCGGGTGCGTTTGAGCTTGCGCTGCAGCACAGCGCCATCGCCACTGCGCGCGGCCTTCCACAGCATAAATACATGGGCCAGTACGCCCAGCAGTAACAGTACGCCCGGTGCACTGTGGAGAATTTTCAGCAGTTGGTAGTGTTCCATTAATTCAGCTCCTGCCGATTAACCTAAAAAGAGTTTGTACGCCGGGTTATCGCTCTCATCCCAGTAGGGATAGCCGATGGCTTCCAGCGCCGCTGGCACCAGATGGCGCTCGGCCTGCGGCACCTGGAGGCCCGCGACCACCCGACCATCGGCAGCGCCGTGGTTGCGATAGTGGAACATCGAGATATTCCAGCGCCCACCCAATTTCTGTAAGAAATTAAACAGTGCGCCCGGCCGCTCGGGAAACTCGAAGCGGTACACGCATTCATCCGGCACCGCCGCCGCATGGCCGCCGACCATATGGCGGATATGCAGTTTGGCCAGTTCGTTGTCGGTCAGGTCCAGCACCGGGAAACCCTGGTCACGCAGGCCCTGCACCAGCGCGGCGCGCGGGTCGCTTTCCGGGTGGGTCTGCACGCCGACAAAGATGTGTGCCTCTTTATCTTCGTGATAGCGATAGTTGAATTCGGTGATCTGCCGCTTGCCGATGGCTTCGCAGAACGCCTTAAAGCTACCGGGCTGCTCGGGGATAGTCACGGCGATGATCGCTTCACGCTTCTCGCCCAGCTCGGCGCGCTCGGCGACATGACGCAGGCGGTCAAAGTTGACGTTGGCCCCCGAGTCGATACCCACCAGCACCTGACCGCTGCAGCCTTCGCGCTCCACGTACTTCTTGATCCCGGCCACGCTCAGCGCACCGGCCGGCTCGGTGATCGAGCGGGTGTCGTCGTAGATGTCCTTGATCGCCGCACAGATCTCGTCGGTGCTGACGGTGATCACCTCGTCGACATGGTCCTTGCAAACATCGAAGGTGTGCTGGCCGATCTGCGCCACGGCCACGCCATCGGCAAACAGCCCGACCTGCGGCAATACCACGCGCTCACCGGCGGCCATGGCGGCCTGCAGGCAGTTGGAGTCGTCCGGTTCGACGCCGATCACCCGAATTTCCGGGCGCAGGTATTTGACATAAGCGGCGATTCCCGCGATCAGGCCGCCACCGCCCACCGGCACGAAGATCGCGTCGAGCTGGCCCGGCTGCTGGCGGAGGATTTCCATGGCCACGGTGCCCTGGCCGGCGATAGTGTGCGGGTCATCGTAGGGGTGGATATAGATGTAGCCCTTCTCGTCGACCAGCTTCAGCGAATAGGCCAGCGCCTCGGGAAAGCTGTCACCATGCAGCACCACTTTGCCGCCGCGCGAGCGCACCCCCTGCACCTTGATCTCCGGGGTGGTCTTGGGCATCACGATGGTGGCTTTGACCCCCAGCACCTTGGCCGCCAGGGCCAGACCCTGGGCATGGTTGCCAGCCGAGGCAGTAACTACTCCGCGCGCCTGCTCTTCAACGGAGAGCTGCGCCAGCTTGTTGTAAGCGCCACGAATCTTGAACGAGTACACCGGCTGCAGGTCTTCGCGCTTGAGCAGAATCTGGTTGCCCAGCCGCTCGGTAAGCTGGTTGGCGGCTTGCAGCGGGGTTTCCACTGCCACGTCATAGACGCGCGAGGTAAGGATCTTCTTGACGTACTGTTCGAGCATGGCGGGCATCGCAGGCGGCTTTTCAGGGAGTCCGCGAGTCTACCCCAGCGTTGCGCCGAACGACCATACAAGCAGACCACGCGAGAGCTACTGCGCTCGGTGATGCGGCGTTAAAAACAGGCTCGGAAAGCCACTTGTGGCTAACGCGCTTTAGCTCGACCCCGAAGGGGCGAGTGAAGCGAGTAATGCTCATGTACAACAGTACACTCCGCTTCCTCGCCGTTTTGACCAGCCGAAGGCTGTTACTAACGTAGCGCCTTGCCTGACCTTCGCTCGCTACGCTCTCACGCGGCCTGACAGGCAGGGTTTTAACGTCGCCGGCCCAGCCGCGCTATAATTCGCGCCTTTCCTAACTCCCACGCCAGGCCCCATGATGAACCAGGATCAACTCAAGCAAGCCGTCGCCCAGGCTGCCGTCGACTTTATTCTTCCCAAACTCGACGCCAAGAGTGTGATCGGGGTCGGCACCGGCTCCACCGCCAACTGCTTTATCGACGCCCTGGCCAAGCACAAGATGGAGTTCGACGGCGCCGTCGCCAGCTCCGAAGCCACCGCCGCACGCCTCAAGGGCCATGGCATTCCGGTGTATGAGCTGAACACCGTTAGCGACCTGGAGTTCTATGTCGATGGCGCCGACGAAAGTGACGAGCACCTCAACCTGATCAAGGGCGGCGGCGCCGCTCTAACCCGCGAGAAGATCGTCGCAGCCGTGGCGCAGACCTTTATCTGCATCGCCGACGCCAGCAAGCTGGTGCCGGTACTCGGTGCCTTCCCACTGCCGGTGGAAGTGATCCCGATGGCGCGCAGCCATGTAGCGCGCCAGCTGGTCAAACTCGGCGGCGATCCGGTGTACCGCGAAGGCGTGGTGACCGACAACGGCAATATCATCCTCGACGTGTTCAACATGAGCATCACCGACCCGGTGACCCTCGAGCGCGAGATCAACGCCATCGTCGGCGTGGTCACCAACGGCCTGTTCGCTGCCCGTCCGGCCGATCTGCTGCTGCTCGGTACCGCTGAAGGGGTAAAAACGCTCAAGCGCGCCTGACGCCCAGAGCGGCAATAGCTGGCGGCTGTGCAAAAATGGATCAAGTCGGCAGACAGCTCGCGCCCTTGGCGTCATGCTGCTGGGATTGCTTAGCTGGTCGTTAAAACGTAATCAGGATCGTCAGGGAGTTTTATGTCCGCATTCGTCTCGTCCGCCCATGATCGCCAGCTGGAGCTCGCCGATCTGCTGCGTGAGTTGGTCGCCCAGGGTCGGACCAATCAGGACAATGCCGAGCAATGCCTGGCGATCCGCCGCAGCGCCGTCAGCAACCAGCAACACCCCCTGGAATTTCTCGCTGCCCAGCAACTCGATGATCTGAAAAACCCGGGCAAGAAGCTTGAGCTGGAAGGACTGACCAGTTGGCTGGCGGAGCAATGCGGCCAGCCCTTCCTGCGCATCGATCCGCTGAAAATCAATGTTGCCGCCATCACCCCGCTGATGTCCTACGCCTTCGCCCAGCGCCACAAAATTCTTGCCGTGGCGGTGGACAACGACAGCGTAACCATCGCCAGCAGTCAGCCGCTGGTCAACAGCTGGGAAGCCAACCTGACCCACGTGCTTAAGCGCCCGATCAAGCGCGTGGTAGCCAGTCCAACGGATATCCAGCGCTTTACCGTGGAGTTCTACCGCCTGGCCAAATCGGTCAGCGGCGCCTCGGCCGGCGACACGAAGATCAGCGGTGTGGGCAACTTCGAGCAACTGCTCAATCTCGGCGCCCAGGATCAGGAGCCCGACGCCAACGACGCGCATATCGTCAATATCGTCGACTGGCTGTTCCAGTACGCCTTTACCCAGCGCGCCAGCGATATCCATATCGAGCCACGTCGCGAGCAGGGCAGCGTGCGCTTTCGCATCGACGGCGTGCTGCACACCGTCTACCAATTCCCGCCCCAGGTGACCATGGCCATCGTCAGCCGCCTGAAAAGCCTCGGGCGGATGAACGTTGCGGAAAAGCGCAAGCCGCAGGACGGCCGGGTGAAGACCAAGACCCCGGACGGCGGCGAAGTAGAGCTGCGCTTGTCGACCCTGCCCACCGCGTTTGGCGAAAAGATGGTGATGCGGATTTTCGACCCGGAAGTACTGCTGAAAAGCTTCGACCAACTGGGTTTTTCCGCCGATGACCTGAAGCGCTGGCAGAGCATGACCAGCCAGCCCAACGGCATCATCCTGGTCACCGGCCCTACCGGCTCGGGCAAGACCACCACGCTGTACACCACGCTCAAGCAACTGGCCACGCCGGAAGTGAACCTCTGCACCATCGAAGATCCAATCGAGATGGTCGAGCCAGCCTTCAACCAGATGCAGGTGCAACACAATATCGACCTGACCTTCGCCAGCGGCGTACGCGCCCTGATGCGTCAGGACCCGGACATCATCATGGTCGGCGAAATCCGCGACCTGGAAACCGCCGAGATGGCGATTCAGGCAGCACTCACCGGACACTTGGTGCTCTCGACCCTGCACACCAACGATGCACCCAGCGCCATCACCCGCCTGCTGGAACTTGGCGTGCCGCACTACCTGCTCAAGTCCACCCTACTTGGTGTGATGGCGCAGCGCCTGGTGCGCACCCTGTGCCCCCACTGCAAAGCACCGCAGACCCTGGACGAAGACGGCTGGCAGAGCCTGACCAAACCTTGGAGTGCGCCGCTGCCGACTCAGGCCTGCAGTGCCGTCGGTTGCCTGGAGTGCCGCGACACCGGCTACCGCGGCCGCGCTGGGGTGTATGAAATCATGCTGATCAATGATGCGATGAAGCCCTTGATCACCGCCGACACCGACCTTGTTGCCCTGCGTCGGCATGCCTTCAAGGAAGGCATGCGCAGCCTGCGCCTGTCCGGCGCGCAGAAAGTCGCCGCCGGCCTGACCACCATTGAGGAAGTGCTGCGGGTGACTCCGCAGAGCGAGCAAAAATAGCGCCGGCGCACACCTCAGCTTCTGGGCAGGCGCTGCTGGCGGGCGAGAATACTTGCGACGCGCTGCGGCTTGCACTGCAGGTAGGCAGAGGCTTGCAGCAAGCGCTGGTTGGAATGCCAGGCAAACAGAAACTGCCCGCCCTTGAGCTGATCGACCACCATCCGCGCCACTTCCGGGCGCACCGCTGGGCAACCCAGGCTGCGACCGATACGGCCATGCTTCTGCACCCAGCCGGGGTTCACATAGCCGGCGCCATGGATCACGATAGCGCGCTCGCGGGCCAGGTCATTCAGGCCGGGTTCCAGACCATCCATACGCAGGGAATAACCATGCTTGCCGCTGTAGCTTTCAGCGGTGCGGAATAACCCCAGACTGCTTTGATGGCTGCCCAACCGATTGGAGAACGCCTCGGCGAAGTTCTCCCCGGACTTGCGCCCGTGAGCGACAAAATCACGTAATAGCAAACGCTTGCGCTGCAGATCAAAGATCCACAACCGCCGCTCGGTGGAAGGCCGCGAATAATCGATCACCGCCAGTCGGCGCGCAGGCTCAGCACCATGATTGACCGCACACTGCATAGCCGCCAGGGCATGCTGCAATGCCTGCTGATTAAGCCCAGGGGCAATCCGCGCCAAATCCCTGAGCAGCCCATCCTGCTCCGCGGCGGTTGCCGACAAGGGCATCCACGAAAGCCATAAGCCAATCAGGCAGAACCTGCCAAGACGTCCAAACATTGCGCAAATACCTCCAGGGTCTGTTGCCGGTTCGTCGCGAGCCGCGTTGCTGCGAAAAATCTCGCCAGGCTAGGCGGAGGGCGCAGGTAATGGTGTTCCCTTGCCAAGTCCTCCAACACCGCATGGCGAGATTTTTCGCGCAACCCGCAGGGCCGGGCCTGTTTTAGCGCGATACTGCGTTTCTCGACACTCATTTGGAACAACCAAACTTCGTGTCTCGTGCCTTGCCTCGCGCTAAAACAGGCTCCGGCGCGGCCGCGAACGAAACGGCAACAGACCCTCAAACCTTCGGACGTCCTGTCACAAGATCCAACCATCGCCCGCCTATACTGGCTGCGGCCAAGTTGTTCTTAGCCCATGGAATGGAGCAGTAGATTGTTCAAAAAACGCACACTCTACCTGAGCGCCGCTCTGCTCACCCTGCCATTGGTCGCCAATGCCGCCGACGCGCCCTTTGCCACCAGCGCCGATCTGCGCCCATTGCTGGCCCAGCTAACGCAGCACTGCAGCCCATTACCGACAAGCCTAGACGAGAATGCTCAGCGCCTGCTGCAGGCTTTTTATACGCAACGCGACGGCCAACCGGCCTGGCAGAGCAGCGAACAACTGCTGCAATTGCGCGAACAGCTGGCGCAGCTGGCCGATGACGGCCTGCAGCCCAACGACTACCTGCTGCCCAGCCTGGTTGCAGAAAGCTTCGCCGAGCAGCGCGACTGCGCCGAACTGCTGACCAGCCACAGCTACCTGCAGGCCCTGCTGCACCTGCGCCGCGGCCGCCTGCTGCAACAGCGCCTGGAACCACTGTGGCAGGCGCCCGGGCAGACCAACCCGGACCCGCAACTGGCGACCCTGTCGCTGGCCCTGCTGCATCTGCACACACCGGCCCTGGCCTTTACCAGTGCGCGGCCGGCCACCGTGCAATACCAGCGGCTGCGTAGCGCCTACGCGCAGCAACGCCTGCTGCCACTGCGGGAGTGGACGACATTGGCCAGCGGTACGCTGCTCAAGCCCGGCGGCAAGGATGTGCGACTGCCAGCATTGCGCGCACGCCTGATCGCCCAAGGCTACCTGGTTGCACCGTTGGAAGAGCTGGGCAGCACCTACGACCTGGCCACGCAAAGTGCCCTGGAGAATTTTCAGCGCGACCACGGCCTCAACCCGGATGGCATTCTCGGCCCCGCCAGCCTCACCGAGCTGAATATCAGCGCACAGCTGCGTCGCGAGCAGCTGCGCGCCAACCTTGAGCGCCTGCGCTGGCTGGCCGACTCAATGCGCGATGCCGAAGTGCTGATCAATGTCGCAGCCGCCGAAATCCAGGTGCAGCGCAATAACCAGCTGCTTTGGCGCAGCCGTACCCAGGTCGGCCGCGCCGAACGGCAAACGCCGCTGCTCGCCTCAAGCATTGTGCGGCTGACCCTCAACCCAACCTGGACCGTGCCGCCGACCATCCTGCGCGAAGATAAATTGCCGGCCATTCGCGACGACATCAGCTACCTGGAACGCCAGCAGATGAGCGTACTCGACCGCGACGGCAACCTGCTCGACCCGCACAGCATCGACTGGGACAACCCCGGACCGATTCGCCTGCGCCAGTCCGCCGGCAGCCATAACCCGCTCGGCCGCGTTGCCGTGCGCTTCGACAACCCGTTCGCGGTCTATCTGCACGACACCCCCAGCCAGCAGCTGTTCAGCAAGGCGCCGCGCGCCTTCAGCTCGGGCTGCGTGCGGGTCGAAGCCGTCGACACCCTGCTCGCCTGGTTGCTCACCCCGGATGAGCTGAGCAGCGTGCAGACGCGCATCGCCAGCGGCGAGACGCAGCAGTACCGCCTGCAACACCCGGCGCCGCTGCTGATTGCTTACTGGACGGTCGATGCCACAAAGGGCGGAGCCCTGCGCTACTACCCGGATATCTATGCGCGTGACGCCCGCCTGATCAACGCCCTGGCGCCAAGCGTGCACTGATTCGCACGCATGACCGTTGATCGGCGCACCTTGCAACACCATCGACAGCTGCGCCAACGCCAACTGTGCTTAGATACCTGAACCGCTAATCAGCAGACCTCACTCGCCAAGGAGCTACATCACATGGAAATCGGCAGCGTCATTTTTCTTTTTGTCGGCCTCGCCGTCGCCATCGTCTTTATGGGCTTCAAGGTTGTGCCGCAGGGCTACGAATGGACAGTGGAGCGCTTCGGCCGCTACACCAACACCCTCAAGCCGGGCCTGAACATCATCGTGCCGATCATGGACAAGGTCGGCCGCAAGCTCAACGTGATGGAAAACGTGCTGGATATTCCGCCGCAGGAAGTGATCACCGCCGATAACGCCACGGTGCAGATCGACGCCATCTGCTTCTTCCAGATCATCAACTCGGCCCAGGCGGCCTACGAGGTGAACAACCTCGAGCACGCCATCCGCAACCTGGTGATGACCAATATCCGCACCGTGCTCGGCTCCATGGAGCTGGACGCCATGCTCGGCCAACGCGACGCAATCAACGAGAAGCTGCTACGCACCGTCGATGAAGCCACCGCGCCCTGGGGCATCAAGATCACCCGTATCGAGATCAAGGACATCAGCCCACCCGCCGACCTGATGGCCGCCATGTCGGGGCAGATGAAAGCCGAACGGATCAAGCGCGCACAGATTCTCGAAGCCGAAGGCCTGCGCGCCGCCGCCATCCTCACCGCCGAAGGGCAGAAGCAGGGCGACATCCTCAAGGCCGAAGGCCAGCGTCAGGCCGCCTTCCTCGAAGCCGAAGCGCGCGAACGCGCCGCCCAGGCAGAAGCCGAAGCCACGCGCATGGTTTCCGAAGCCATCGCCCAGGGCAACGTGCAGGCGGTCAACTACTTCGTCGCGCAGAAATACATCGAAGCCCTCGGCCAGCTGGCCAGCGCCAACAACAGCAAGGTCATCCTCATGCCGCTGGAAGCCAGCCAGGTAATCGGCGCCGTCGGCGGCATCAGCGAAATTGTCAAAGCCACCTTCGGTGAGAAGAAGGGTTAAGCCATGTGGGACTTTTTACAGCACCTGTCGTACTGGAACTGGCTGGCGTTCGGCACGCTGCTGCTGATTCTCGAAGTGTTCGGTGCCGGTGGCTACCTGCTGTGGATCGGCCTGGCCGCCGCCAGCGTCGGCCTGCTGACCTTTATCTTCCCAAGCCTGCCCTGGGCTGCGCAGTTCATCCTGTTCGGCCTGCTGTCGATACTCACGGCGGTGTTCTGGTGGCAGCGCCAGCGCAGCGCAGCCAAACCTTCCGACCAGCCGGGGCTGAACCAGCGCGGCAGCGAATTCGTCGGCCGTACCTTTGTCCTGCACGAAGCCATCCATGGTGGCCGCGGCAAGATCAAGGCCGGCGACAGCCTGTGGCTGGTGATCGGTGCTGACCTACCGGCGGGCACGCCAGTGCGTGTGGTCGGTCAGGATGGCGTGCTGCTGAAAGTTGAAGCCGCATAGTGCGGTCGAGCACATCCTGTATAGCCGGTTGGCCCCGGCCATACAGGGGTTAATGCTCTTATCGGCTGCTACCTGGGCAACGCGTAAACCTTGAACAGCACCTTGACCATCTCACCCGGCTCCCCCAGGTGGCGGCGGTAGATGTTCTCCAGTTCGCCGGAGCGGTAGCTTTCGCTCAGCGCGGTATCCACCAGTAAGCGCAGGTCCTCATCAGCACGGGCCAGGGCCATGGCCACCGGGGCGAACTCGTAGATGCGCTCCAGCACCCTCATCTCGCTGGCATCCTTGTTCTTGGCCAGGTAGTTCTGCAGCAGGATGCGCTCGGAAAAGAACGCATCAGCCTTGCCCTCCGCCACCAGTTGCACGCCCTGCTCTGGGTTAGCGACGGTCACCAGGGTGGCGACCACCCCCAGCTGGTTCTGCTGCTGACGCACCCAGGCCTCGGTTGCACCACCTTCGGTGACCGCATAGGTGTGGTTGGCCAGCCCGCGGTTGATGGTGGCCCGCCAGGTCGGGCCGCTGTGCGCCACCTTGCCGTTAAGCACATTGATCAGCGCCGGCGAGGCATCCTCACGTACCAGCGCGGCAAGCCCGGCGGTGTAGATCGGCAGCGAAAAGCTCACCGCCTTGCGCTCTGTCAGCGTTTCCAGGGTCGGCGAGCAGAGAATGTCGATGCTGCCCGAGCTGACCGCAGCGATGCTCTCGGCCTCCTCCACCGCCTGGTAACGCACCTGCAGATCGGCCAGGCCCAGCTCGGTTTTAATATGCGCAGCCACCTGCTCGCACAGCTCGATGGCATAGCCGCTGGGCTGGCCGTCCTGCTGGCTGCTGAAGGGCGCAATATCCGGCAGGTAACCAAGAGTCAGGCTGTTGCTGCTGCGCACGCGCTCCAGCGTACTGGCGCTGGCCAGCAGCGGCAGGGCGAGCAGACAGGCCAACAGCAGGTTGATGGGTTTTAGCAGTTGTCCGTTCATGTCCATATCCCCAGATTCAGATGGCTTGGCAGTCCGCATCCACACTCACGCCTTACCAGGCGCGGGCGGCTCAGCGACAAAACGCTTGGCGATAAAGCCGTACAGCAGATAACCCAGCGCCAGCACCAGCATCGCGCCGAACACCGCATCCTTGCCCGAGGCATACAGGGCGTAGAAGCAATAAACCATCGCCACCAGCAGCACCACCACGTTGCGGGTATAGATCGCCGCGCTGACGCGGGCCTTGTACATGATCACCAGCAGGCCGGAGAGCGCCGTGACATAGGGGATCAGGTTGGTCACCGCGGCCAGGTTCACCAGTTTGCTGAACTGCGCACTGGCATTCGGCGAGATGGTCGACAGCGCCAACAGGGTTTGCAGCACCCCGCACACGATCATGCCGATTACCGGTGCGTTGGCCGCAGTAACCTTGCCGAACAGTTTGAGGAACATGCCCTGATCCGCCGTGACCTTGGCCGTTTGCGCCAAAGTGAACTGCCAGCCCAGCAGCGAGCCGATACAGGCCATGACGGCCAGGCCCATGATGATGTTGCCGATAAAGGGGTTGAACATCTGCGCATAGACATAGGCAAATGGCGCGGTGGAGTTGGCCAGCTCGGCATTCGGCACAATGCCCTGAATCACCGTGGTCGACAGTACATACACCACCGCCGCGCCGAGGGTGCCGAACAGGCAGGCCAGCGGCACATTGCGCTCGGGATTTTCCACCGCATCGGAATTCTGCGCCGCCGACTCCATGCCGAGAAAGGCCCACAGGGTCAGCGGAATACTCTGTGCAATGGCGTCACTGATCTTCAGGCTGTGCGGGTTCCAGGCGTCCTTCAACACCGCCGGATCAAACCAGAACCAGCCGATCAGACTGAGCCCTGCCACCGGGATGATCACTCCCCAGACAGTGATCGCGCCAATTCTGCCGGTGATACGCGGGCCGCCGAAGTTGGCCACAGTGGTCAGCCAGATCAGCCCGACCGTGCCGACAAACAACGGAATCGCGCCGCTGCCCAACCAGGGGAAGAACGGCGTGAGATAGCCCACCGCAGAAATACCGATGGCCACGTTGCCGATGGCCAGCGAAAGGAAATACAGAAACGAACAGAGAAAAAACGCCGACTTACCGTGCGCCTCCTCGGTATAGGCCGACATACCGCCCGAGCGGTGGCAGTAGATGCCGCACTGGGCGAAACAGTAGGCGATGGCCATGGAACCGACGGCGGTGATGATCCACGACAGCAGCGAAACGGCCCCCAGCTGGGCCATGCTCGACGGCAACATGATGATGCCCGACCCCATCATGTTGACCGACACCAGGGTGGTAAGCCCCACCAGGCTCATCTTCTTGCTTGACTCAGCCATCGACCTCTCCTTGTTCTGTGCGTGGCACTGGCCGCGTCCAGCAGCCAAGGCTGCCGGACGGGAGTGGCTAAGCGTTACTGTTTGACCACATAGACCCTGTACGTCAGCCCGCCCTGGCCATCGCGCTCAATCTCGACGCCATGGTTGTCGTGCTCAAACCCGGGGAAGTGGCTGTCGAACAGCTCCATCGCCAGCAGGTAATCGATGATCGCCTGCTTGTCCGCGCCGGCCTTCTCGCCCGGCATCATCAGCGGAATGCCCGGCGGATAGGGCACGATTTGCACGGCCACGGTACGGCCTTGCATGTCACGCACGGCGATCTGCTCGATCTGGCCTTTGACCAGCTTGGCGTAGGTCGCCCGCGGCGATGAAACAACGTCGGGCAACAGACCGAAGGCGGCGTCCATGTTGTGTAGCAGCTTGGAGGCGAGCATGTCCTGATGCATGGCGTCGGCCAGATCCTTGAGGCCCATGCCGGCGTAGCGCTCGCCGTGGTTGGCGACCAGCTCAGGCATCACCAGTTCCAGCGAGGCGTTGCTGTCGTAATGCTTCTTGAACTCCATCAGCCCGGCGACCAGCGAACCCCACTTGCCCTTGGTTACGCCCAGGCTGAACAGCAGCAGAATCGAATACGGCTCGGTCTTTTCCACCACGATGCCGCGGCTGGCAAGGAACGACGACACCAGCGGCGCCGGAATGCCGCTGGCTTCCATCTGCCCCTCCAGGGTCTGCCCTGGGGTCAGCACGGTGACCTTGATCGGGTCGAGCATGCAGTAATCACGGCCCAGGTCGCCAAAGCCATGCCAGCTGGCGTTCGGCTTGAGCACCCAGGCATCGCCGTGGCGCAAGGTCTGCGGGTCAAGGTCGGCAAAGGGCACGCCGTTGACTTCATCCGGTTGCCACACGCCAAACCACCAATCCTGCGGCTTGCGCTTACGCACCTCATTACCCAGGCGCACCATGGCCTGACGAAAGGCGATGGCCTCGCCGATGGACTCATCGGTGAGGTACTCGCCGGCATCGTCCATCATCTTCGCCGACACATCGGTGGAGGCGATGATGCTGTACTGCGGCGACGTCGAGGTGTGCATCATAAAGGCTTCATTGAACAGCGCCGGCTTGACCGGCACCTTGCCCGAACGGATATGGATCATCGAGGCCTGCGACAGCGCCGCCAGCAGCTTGTGGGTCGAGTGAGTGACGGTCACCGTGGCGTCATCGGCATGCCGTTCGCCACGGTGCATACCGTAGCGGCCTTCATACAGCGGATTGAAGCGCGCGTAGGCATACCAGGCTTCGTCGTAGTGAATCCGCTCGACGCTCTGGCTCAGTTCGCGGGTGGTGGTCTGCACGTTGTAGCAGAGGCCGTCGTAGGTCGAATTGGTCAGCACCGCCAGTACTGGACGGGCCTGCTTGTCGGTCATCAGCGGACTTTCGGCGATTTTCTGCGCCACCGCCTCGGGCGTCAGCTCGCTTCGCGGCACCGGGCCGATCAGCCCGCGGGCGTTACGCCGTGGCCGCAGGTACAGCGGCACCGCGCCGGACATATTCAGCGCATAGTTCAGCGATTTGTGGCAGTTGCGGTCGACCAGCACCGCGTCGCCATCGGTCACCGCCGAGTGCAGGACGATCTCGTTGCTGGCTGAACTGCCACCGACCGAGAAGAAGGTGTAATCGGCGCCAAACACCCGCGCGGCATTCTTTTCCGCCTCAGCAATAGGCCCGGAGTGATCATTCAGCGAACCCAGCTCACCCACCGACACGCTGAGGTCGGAGCGCAGCATCTGCTCGCCATAAAAATCGAGAAAACTGCGGCCCACGGCGGTCTTCATAAAGGCCGTGCCGCCGGTATGCCCAGGGGTGTGCCAGGAGTATTCGTGGGTATCGGCGAAGTTCACCAAAGCGCCGAAAAACGGCGGCAGAATGCTGTCCAGGTAGCGCCGGGCAGCGGCTTCGATGCGGCCGGCGACAAACTCCGGGCTGTCTTCCGGCTGCCAGATAAAGCCGTCGATATTTTCGACAAACTCCAGCGGCACCCGGCTCTGATGCGCCTGGCTCATGCCGAGCATGATCGGCAGTTGTGCGGTTCGCTGGCGGATCAGCTGAATCAGGTGCAGCGCCAACGGCAGGTTTTCCTCGCACAGCCCCCAGCCGAGGATGACGCAGCAATAGGCAGGGTCGGCGCGAAAAGCGATTTCCGCATCATCCAGCGAGCTGACTCGCTCAACCTCCAGGCCATGTTGCTGCAAGGCCCGACCAACCTCCTCGGCGCTGCGCAGAACGATGCTGTCTGGGTGCTCCAGGGTGTTGAGCACAATCAGCACCGGGTAACGCTGGGCTAGGGATGCCGGCAACGGCACTTTGGCGTGACTCATGATGAACTCCTTGTAATAGACCTGATGGGTGCCAAACGCTGTTAGCGCTTGAGGCACCAGAAGTGGTAACCGCCGTCCTGATGCACGGCGCCTTCTACCTCTTTCTCGAAACCGGGGAAGTTGTTGCCCCAATCCTGCAGGGCCTGGATGTAGCGAATCCACGGACCATCCAGTGGCCCCAGGTTCTCGCCGGGCATGACAATCGGGATGCCCGGTGGATAGGGCATGATGCCAACCCCGGTAACCCTTCCTGCCGCCTGTTGCAGCGGCAGCAGCTCGACCTCGCCGGTTTGCAGCGCCTGGAACGCGGCGCGCGGGGTTGTTTCGATCAGCGGCAGGTTGCCGAAGGCCTCGGCCTGCAGGGCGTCCATGCGGCTGCTGCGCATGTACTCGAACATCTCGCTGCTGAGGTCACGCAGGCCCATGCCGCGGTAGCGCTCAGGAGCCTGGGCGAGCAGATCAGGCAACACCCGCTCCAGCGCCACATTGCCGTCGTAGTGGCGCTTGAAGGCCAGCAGCACGTTGATCAGCGTGCCCCACTTGCCCTTGGTTACGCCGATGCTGAACAGGCACAGCACCATAAAATCGGTGATGCGCGAGGGCACGATGTTGTTGCGGTAGAGAAAGGCACCGAGGATTGGCGCGGGGATGCCCTCCGCCAACAGCTGGCCGTCGGCGCCCATGCCCGGCACCATGATGCCGACCTTGATCGGGTCGAGCATGCACCAGCCTTTTTCCAGCCCGGCGAAACCATGCCATTCGGCGCCTGGCTCCAGCTCCCAGCAGGCGGGATCGCTGGTCAGTTGCTCGGCATCGGCATCGGCAAAATCAACCGTCTTGCCGGTTTTGCTATCGCAGACCTGCGGCGCGTTCCACGGCTGGAAGAACCAGTCGCCGCGGCTGGCAAACTCGCGGTGGGTACGCGCCAGCGCCTGGCGGAAATCCACCGCCTCACGCAGCGAATCCTGGGTCAGGCTATAGCCGCCGTTGCCGTCCATCATCGCCGCGCCCACCTCGTTGGAGGCGAACAGCGCGTACAACGGCGAGGTACTGGCCTGAATCACGAAGGATTCGTTGAAGCGGCTGTGCTCGACCGGGTTACGGCCGTTGCGGATATGGATAAACGAGGACTGCGACAGCGCCGCCAGCAACTTGTGGGTCGAGTGGGTGGCAAACACCGTAGGGCCATCGGCCGGGTGGCTGGCGGGGTCGCCACGCATGGCGTAACGCCCCTGGTACAGCGGATTGAAGCGCGCATAACCGTACCAGGCCTCATCGAAGTGAATGCGCTCACTGCTCTGCGCCAGCATGCCCTCGGCGCGTTCGGCGTGCAGGCACATGCCGTCGTAGGTGCAGTTGGTGACCACGGCATACACGGGCTTGCTGCCCTTGGCCTGAGCACGCAGCGGATGGTTGGCGATGGCGGCCTGGATGCGCTGCGCATCGAACTGCGCAGGCAGCAGTGGGCCGATAATCCCGTAGCGGTTGCGTGTCGGCGTCATATACAGCGGCAAGCCGCCAGTCAGCACCAAGCCTTGCTCGATGGATTTGTGGCAATTGCGGTCGCACAGGGCGAACTGGTTTTCACCGACGCAGGCCATAAAGATCGCCCGGTTGGAGCCAGAAGTGCCGTTGAGTACCGAGTAGCTGGCGTGGGCGCCGAAGATCCGCGCCACATAGGCTTCGGAGTCTGCCACAGGGCCGCTGTGGTCGAGCACTGAACCGAGACTGCCGCGCTCGATACCGCTGTCAGTGCGAAACAGGTTTTCCCCGAAGAAGTCGAAGAACACCCGGCCCACAGGCGACTTGGTAAAGGCAATCCCACCCTGATGCCCCGGCGCAGCCCAGGAGTGCTCATCTTTCATGGTGTAGCGCAGCAGTGCATCGGTAAACGGCGGCAGCAGGTGCTCAAGGTAGCGGTTGATCGCGGCAATCACCCGACCAACGACAAAGGGCGCGGTGTCTTCGAGCATCCAGACGAACTCGTCAGCCAGACCCATGGCCTCCACCGTGATGCTCTTCTTGGCATTACGGTCGGCCATCAGAAATACCGGGACGTTTTCGTTGCGCTGGCGAATGCTGCGCAGCAACTCCAGGGCCTGGGCGTGGGAGCTGTCGTCGTTCTTGCCCAGGGTCCAGTCAACGCAGATGCAATGCAGCGCCGCATCCGACATCACCGCCGCCAAACCGTCCTCGTAGGAGGTGGCCTTGATCAGCTCGGCATTGCGGCTGGCAAATTCGTCGACCAGTTCGTTGAGCACGCGGCCACGCATGCTGGCGGGGCTGCCGAGGTCGTCGTCGACCATCAGTACGCGCATTTTCAGGGGTTTGTTGGTTCGTCCAATCATCAACCTGCCTCCATCGTCCTTTTTGCGCAAACGCAGTCGCACGGTTCATACCCTGGCACCCAGTCACCGTGCGGGGGTTAGTGCATAGAAACCGGGGAATTGCTGCATGCCCGATCACCCCACTATGCGCCGAGTGGGGAAACATCTTGTGACATGGATCAACAGCCTAGTCAGCATCGCGGGCCGCGCAAACTTTCTGACCGAACAAACAGCTGGGCGCGACGAATCGCCGTGCTAGAGCGGCACAGTGCCATTACGCGAGACAAATAAAGGCCCAGAAACAACAAAGCCCCGCGAGGCGGGGCTTGGTTTTGCAGCTAAGCGGGAGGCTTAAGCGTCGCTATCGGCTGTGGCCTTGTAAGCGGCCGCATCGAGCAGCTTGTCCAGCTCGCTGGCATCGCTCGGCTTGAGCTTGAAGAACCAGCTGCCGTACGGATCACTGTTGACGCTTTCCGGGCTGTCGGCCAGGCCGTCGTTGATGGCGATTACTTCACCGGAGACCGGTGCGTAGATGTCGGACGCGGCCTTGACCGATTCCACCACCCCGGCTTCCTGACCGGCATTCAGGGTCTTGCCGACTTCCGGCAGCTCGATGAACACCACATCACCCAGGGCTTCCTGCGCGTGATCGGAAATGCCAACGGTAACGCTGCCATCAGCTTCCAGGCGCGCCCACTCGTGGCTGGCGGCGTAACGCAGATCGGCGGGGATATTGCTCATGTGTCGTTCCTCATCTGACATGACGGCGACCACGCCGTCATGGAAATTTAGCAGGCCTTGGCCATACCGAAAGAAAGTCTTTAAAAACCTAGCGAGCCGCTCCAAAACGGGCGCTCTCGACCATCCATGGCCAAATCAAAACTCAGATCAGGGCCTTGCCGTTACGTACAAACGTCGGTTTGACCACGCGCACCGGGTACCACTTGCCGCGGATTTCCACCTCGGCACGTTCGTTGGTCGCTGCCGGCACACGGGCCAGGGCGATGGATTTACCCAGGGTCGGCGAGAAGCTGCCGCTGGTGATCTCGCCTTCGCCCACGCCCTCAACCCGCACCACCTGGTGCGCACGCAGCACGCCGCGCTCTTCCAGCACCAGGCCGACCAGCTTGGAGGCGACGCCTTCAGCCTTCTGCTTCTGCAGCGCGGCACGGCCAACGAAGCCACGACTGGCCGGCTCCCAGGCGATGGTCCAGGCCATGTTGGCGGCCAGTGGGGTGACGCTTTCGTCCATGTCCTGGCCGTACAGGTTCATCCCGGCTTCCAGGCGCAGGGTGTCACGCGCGCCCAGGCCAATCGGGGAAATCCCGGCACCGACCAGCTCATTAAGGAAGGCCACCACTTCGCTGGCCGGCAGCATGATTTCCAGGCCGTCTTCGCCGGTATAACCGGTGCGGGCGATAAACCACTCGCCATCCGGCTGGCCTTCGAATGGCTTAAGGCTCTGAATCAGGTTGGCGCGCGATTGGCTGACCAGCTCAGCGGTCTTGCTGCGCGCCTGCGGACCTTGAATGGCCAACATCGCCAGCTCGGCGCGCTCGTGCAGCTGTACGTCAAAGTCGACGCTCTGCAGGCGCATCCAGGCCAGGTCCTTGTCGCGGGTCGAGGCATTCACCACCACGCGGTAACCAAAGTCGGTCAGGTAGACGATCAAATCATCCACCACCCCGCCCTGCTCATTGAGCATGCCGCTGTAGAGGGCTTTGCCGATGCTTTGCAGGCGCTCGATGTCGTTGGCCAGCAGGTGTTGCAGATAGGCCTTGGCCTGGCTGCCACTGACATCCACCACGGTCATGTGCGACACATCGAACACCCCGCAGTCGCGACGCACCTGATGGTGCTCCTCGACCTGCGAGCCATAGTGCAACGGCATGTCCCAACCGCCGAAGTCGACCATCTTGGCACCCAAGGCGAGGTGCAGGTCATAGAGCGGTGTGCGCTGTCCCATAAGTGTCTCCTTGCGGGCTGGGCAGTGCAGCGGCAACCCGGCTGAGCCCAGACAATCGGGCACCGGCACGGGCTATCAAGATGATCGGCCGCTGCGAATGGCGCGCATTGTAGCCGCAACACCGGGGGCGGTCATCTTGGTCTTGGCTGTACTGAAGGAGCCTGGCGGGTTACGCCGCTACGCGGCTAACCCGCCCTACCCGTGACGCCGCGCCGAACGGCGGATCAGCAGAATCACCGGCAACAGGCCGACCAGTACCAGCGTCAGGGCCGGCAGCGCAGCGCGCGCCCACTCGCCTTCACTGGTCATTTCAAACACCCGCACCGACAGCGTGTCCCAACCAAAGGGGCGCATCAGCAGGGTGGCAGGCATTTCCTTGAGCACATCGACAAACACCAGCAGCGCCGCCGACAGCGCACCCGGCACCAGCAGCGGCAGGTAGACCTTGAAGAACAGCCCGACGCCGCCAACGCCGAGGCTACGCGACGCTTCCGGCAAGGACGGGCGAATCCGCGCCAGGCTGTTTTCCAACGGGCCGTAGGCCACCGCCATAAAGCGGATCATATAGGCCAGCAACAGCGCCGACAGGCTACCAAGTAGCACCGGCTTGCCCGCACCGCCCAGCCAGCTGGAGAGCGGAATCACCAACTCGCGGTCGAGGTAACTGAACGCCAGCATAATCGCCACCGCCAGCATCGAACCCGGCAGGGCATAGCCAAGGTTGGCCACGCCGACGGTGGAGCGCATCAGCCGGGTCGGCGCCATACGCCGGGCGAAGGCCAGCAGCAAGGCCACGCTAACGGTGATCAACGCCGCCATCGCACCCAGGTACAAGGTGTGCAGAATCAGCGCGCTGTAACGCTCATCCAGATCAAAACGGCCGCGCTGCCAGAACCAGACGATCAGCTGCATCACCGGAATGACAAAGCCGCAGGCGAACACCAGGCCGCACCAGGCGCTGGCGGCCAGGGCCTGGCCGCCTTTGAGGTGATACAGCGCCTTGCCGCGGGGCCGCTCATTCACCGGGCGCACCGCACCCCGGGCGCGGCGTTCGCCGTAAAGCACCAGCATCACTGCCAGCAACAGCAGGCTGGCCAGCTGGGTGGCGCTGGTCAGGCTGTAGAAGCTGTACCAGGTCTTGTAGATGGCCGTGGTAAAGGTGTCGAAGTTGAACACCGAGACCGCGCCGAAATCCGCCAGGGTTTCCATGATTGCCAGCGCAAGGCCGGCACCAATCGCCGGGCGCGCCATCGGCAGCGCTACGCGCCAGAATGCGCGCCACGGGCTCAGGCCAAGCACCCGCGCGGCTTCCATCAAGCCCTTGCCCTGGGCCAGAAAGGCATTGCGCGCGAGCAGGTAGACGTAGGGGTAAAACACCAGCACCAGCACGATGATCACCCCGCCGGTGGAGCGCACCCGGGGAAAGCGCACGTCACTGCCGAACCACTCGCGCAGCAGGGTCTGCAGCGGGCCGGCGAAATCCAGCAGGCCGACAAACACGAACGCCAGCACATAGGCGGGAATGGCAAACGGCAGCATCAGCGCCCAGTCCAGCCAGCGCCTGCCGGGGAACTCACAGAGGCTGGTGAGCCAGGCCAGGCTGACGCCGAGCAGCGTCACGCCCACGCCTACACCGAGGACCAACACCAGGGTATTGCCGAGCAGACGCGGCAACTGGGTTTGCCAAAGATGCGCCCAGATCTGCTGATCGACCTCGTGCCAGCTAAACATCAGCACGCTCAGCGGCAGCAGCACCAGCAAGGCAACGGCAAAGGCGACGGGATACCAGCGACGCTGGGCAGGATGGGCCACGCAAAATCCTCAAAACTGGAAAACACAACGCCCCGGACTAAGCCGGGGCGTCGAGTATAACGGCGTAGGATGGGTTGAGGCGCGTAGCGGCGATACCCATCGTGTTGGATGCGATGGATATCGCTGCGCTCAACCCATCCTACGCACTAGCTGCTGACGATCTGCGCTTAGTTCCAGCCAGCGCGATCCATCAACATGGTCGCTTCAGCCTGGCGCTTGCCGGCGACTTCGGTGGCGATCGAGTCAGCCTTGAAGGTGCCCCACGCAGCGACTTCCTTGGACGGTGCAACCGCCGGGTTGGCCGGGAACTCCTGGTTGACGCCGGCGAAGATGGTTTGCGCTTCTTCGGTGGTCATCCACTCCAGCAGCTTGCGCGCGGCTTCGGCGTTTGGCGCGTACTTGGTCACACCGGCACCGGCCAGGTTGACGTGTACACCACGGTCGTTCTGGTTCGGCCAGTACGGCTTCACTTTCAGATCCGGCTGCTGCTGGTGCAGGCGGCCGTAGTAGTAGGTGTTGGTGATGCCAACGTCGCACTGACCGGCGTCGATGGCCTGCAGCAGCGCGGTGTCATCGGCGAACACGTCAGTAGCCAAGTTGTTGACCCAGCCCTTGACGATTTCTTCGGTCTTGGCCGCACCATGGGTTTCGATCAGGGTGGCGGTCAGCGACTGGTTGTAGACCTTCTTGCTGGTACGCAGGCACAGGCGGCCTTCCCAGTTCTTGTCGGCCAAGGCTTCGTAGGTGCTCAGCTCGCTCGGTTTAACCCGCTCGGTGGAGTAGAAGATGGTCCGCGCGCGCAGCGACAGGCCAGTCCAGCTGTCGGTGCTGGAGCGGTATTGAGCCGGGATATTGGCAGTAATCAAGTCGGATTTGGTCGGCTGCAGCACGCCTTCCTGCTCGGCTTGCCAGAGGTTACCGGCATCGACGGTGATCAGCAGGTCAGCCGGAGTATTGGCGCCTTCAGCCTTTAGACGCGCGATCAGCGGCGCTTCCTTGTCGGTGATGAACTTGACCTTGACCCCGGTTTTCGCGGTGTAGGCATCGAACACCGGCTTGATCAGCTCGTCGATACGCGAGGAATAAACCACCACTTCATCGGCGGCCTGCGCAGTGCTGGCGAGCGCGGTGAGAGAGAGTGCGGCGAACAAGCCTTTGCTTACCTGCATGGATAGTGCCTCTTGGTATAGACGAGTTAAGGTGCCAAATAGTAGTGAATGACATTTAGCTTCTCAACTCGCTATCCATTTAAACCTGTAACAAGTGCCTTCAACCCTCCTTAGGCCACCGCCTGCTGCGTGGCCAGCTGTTTGGCCTGCTCACGCAAGACAAACTTCTGCACCTTGCCGGTGCTGGTTTTCGGCAGGCTGGTAAACACCACGCAGCCCGGCACTTTGAAGCGCGCCATGCGCTGCTGACAGAAGGCGATCACCTCCTCGGCCGTCAGCTCGGCCCCGGGCTTGAGGGTGACAAAGGCACAGGGGGTTTCGCCCCATTTGGCATGGGCCATGGCCACCACCGCCGCCTCCAGAATCAAGGGGTGGCGATACAGCACGTCTTCCACCTCGATGGAGGAGATATTCTCGCCGCCGGAGATGATGATGTCCTTGCTGCGGTCCTTGATCTCGACATAACCATCGGCATGCCACACCGCCAGGTCGCCGGAGTGGAACCAGCCACCGGCAAAGGCCTCGGCAGTGGCCGACGGGTTCTTCAGGTAGCCCTTCATCACCACGTTGCCGCGCATCATGATTTCACCGATGGTCTGGCCGTCTTTCGGCACCGGTTGCAGGGTGTCGGGATCGGCCACCATCAGGCCGTCGAGTAATGGCGCACGCACGCCCTGGCGGGACTTCAGGCGGGCGCGCTGCTCCGGGCTTTCGCTGTCCCACTCGCTTTTCCATTCGCAGGCCACGCTGGGGCCGTAGGTTTCGGTCAGGCCATAAACGTGAGTAACGCGAAATTCCAGTGCTTCCATGGCTTCGATTACCGCAGCGGGTGGCGCGGCGCCGGCGGTCAGTACTTTTACCGGCTGGGTTTTCAGGGCTTTCAGCGCCTCATCGGCGTTAGCCAGCATATTCAGCACGATGGGCGCGCCGCAGAAATGGTCGACGCCATGCTCGGCGATGGCCGGATAAATCGCCTCGGCGCGCACATGGCGCAGGCACACATTGACCCCGACATAGGCGGCCAGCGCCCAGGGGAAGCACCAGCCGTTGCAATGGAACATCGGCAGCGTCCACAGGTACACCGGGAAGCGGCTCATGTCCCAGCACATGGCGTTGGACAGCGCATTCAGGTGCGCGCCACGATGGTGATAGACCACGCCTTTGGGGTTGCCGGTGGTGCCGGAGGTGTAATTGAGCGAGATCGCCTGCCACTCGTCCGCCGGCAACTGCCAGGCATAGTCCGGGTCGCCCTCGGCCAGCAGCGCCTCGTAATCCAGCTGGCCGATCAGCAGACCCTCGGCATATTCCGGATCGTCGATACCGATCACCAATGGAGGTTGCGGCAAGTGGCCGACCACGCGCTGGGCCAGTTCGCCGAACTCCTTGTCCACCAGCAGCACCTTGGCTTCGCCGTGCTGCAGGATAAAGGCGATGGCTTCGGCATCCAGACGGGTGTTGATGGCATTGAGCACCGCGCCACACATCGGCACACCAAAATGCGCCTCGAACATCGCCGGGCCGTTGGGCGCGATCACCGCCACTGTGTCGCCCAGGCCGATGCCGCGCTGCGCCAGCGCCGAGGCCAGACGAATACTGCGGCTATAGGTTTCTCCCCAGGTCTGGCGCAGGCTGCCATTGACCAGCGCCAGGCGCTGCGGATAGACGCTGGCGGCGCGCTCCAAAAAGCTCAGCGGGCTGAGCGCCTGAAAATTTGCCGCATCGCGGGGCATGCCGTATTCGTATGGATTGACGCTGTGCATTGTTGTTCTCCAGCTGGGCGTTGTGCGCAGAGACCATAGCAGCCGTAAGGTTTTAGCGATGCGCTACCTTGGTCGAAACCGTGACTTGCAAGTCAGCAATCACGTCAGCATAGGCATCCGAACAGCCATGCTGGGCGCTTGATCGCGGCGTAATAGCCGCCGCAGAGCGCTCTAGACTGCGTGACAGGCCTCCATAGTTTTATCTCGGCTTGTCTGGCGCCCTCTTTTCAAGGAGTTATCGAGTGACTTCACGTTTACCTGTGATCGTTGGTTTTGGTGGCTATAACGCGGCTGGGCGCAGCTCCTTCCACCACGGTTTCCGCCGCACCGTGATCGAATCGATGGACACGCCCGCGCGCCAGCAGACCCTCGCTGGCCTGGCGGTGATGATGAAGCTGGTCAAGGTGGTCGATGGCGGCTATCAGGATGACGCCGGCACTGCCCTAAGCCTGGCCGAGATCGACGCCCGCTTCGCCGAACAGATTCTCGCCTCGACCCTGGTGCGCCGCATCGAGAAACAGCACCTGGATGTCGACGCGGCGCACTGGCAGAAGACCATCGATATCAGCGCCACCGCCGGTCAGCCGCTGAGCTTTATCACCCTGCGCAAGCACCTGCCCGAACCGTTGCCGAGCGACTGGACGGTGGACGAGCTGAACGCCAGCGAAGTGCTGGTGACCCTGCATGACAACTGCGAATTCAAGGTCGACAGCTACCGCGCCCTGCCGGTGAAATCCGCCGGGCAGCTGCCTACCGGCTTCGAGCCGAGCGAGTTGTACAACGCGCGCTTCCACCCGCGCGGCCTGGCCATGACCATCGTCGGCGTGACCGATGCGCTGCGCGCCACCGGCATCGAGTGGCAGACCATCATGCAGCACGTAGCGCCGGATGAAGTCGCGGTGTTCGCCGGCAGTATCATGAGTCAGCTCGACGAAAACGGCTTTGGCGGCCTGATGCAGTCACGCCTCAAGGGTGGTCGCGTCACCGCCAAGCAGCTGGCCCTGGGCCTGAACACCATGCCGGCGGACTTTATCAACGCCTATGTGCTGGGCAGCGTCGGCACCACCGGCAGCGTCACTGGCGCCTGCGCGACCTTCCTCTATAACCTGCAGAAAGGTATCGAGCTGATCAGTTCGGGCAAGGCGCGGGTGGCCATCGTCGGCAACAGCGAAGCGCCGATCAATCAGGAATGCATCGAGGGCTATGGCGCCATGGGCGCGCTGGCTACCGAAGATGGCCTGCGGCAGATCGAAGGCAATGAACAAGTCGACTTCCGCCGCGCCAGCCGTCCGTTTGGCGAGAACTGCGGCTTTACCCTCGCTGAAGCCTGCCAGTTCATCGTGCTGATGGACGACGCCCTAGCCCTCGAACTGGGCGCGGATATCCACGGCGCAGTGCCGGATGTGTTTATCAACGCCGACGGCTTCAAGAAATCCATCTCCGCCCCGGGCCCCGGCAACTACCTGACCGTGGCCAAGGCCGTGGCCAGCGCCGTGCAACTGCTGGGCATCGACGCAGTGCGCGAGCGCAGCTTTGTGCATGCCCACGGCTCCAGCACCCCCGCCAACCGGGTGACCGAATCGGAAATTCTCGACCGTATCGCCAGCGCCTTCGCCATCAAGCAGTGGCCAGTAACGGCGGTGAAGGCCTTTGTCGGCCACTCCCTGGCCACCGCCAGTGGCGATCAGGTGATCTCCGCCCTGGGCAGCTTCAAGTACGGCATCATCCCGGGGATCAAGACCATCGACGCGGTGGCCGAAGACGTGCACCAACAGCACCTCAGCTTCGCCACCAGCGACCGCTCCCGTGCCCCCGAGCAGCTGGATCTGTGCGTGATCAACTCCAAGGGCTTTGGCGGCAACAACGCCAGCGCCCTGTTGCTGGCCCCACATGTGGCCGAACGTATGCTACGCAAGCGCCACGCCGAAGCGGCCTTTGCCGTCTACCTGCAACGCCGCGAAGCCACCCGCAAGGCGGCCCAAGCCTATGACGCGCAGGCGCTGCTGGGTGATCTGGGGATTATCTACAACTTCGGCAACGACCTGATCGACGACAAGGGCATCGAGATCAGCAGCGAGCAGATCAAGGTGCCAGGCTTCGCCCAGCCGCTGGTGTTCAAGAAGGACGAACGCTACGGCGATATGCTCGACTGAATGAGCGGTTGGTGGATGTAAACAACGACATCCACCCTACATGCCGAGCCAGACCGCAGCAGCATCTGTAGGAGCGGGCTTGCCCGCGATCGAGCGCAAAGCTATCGCGGCCAAGGCCGCTCCTACGGGTTATTGCCGCTCGGTTAATCCAGCGCGCGGGCCAGCTGAATCAGCTCGGCGCGCCAGGCGGCGGCAGCTGGCAGAGCCAGAAAGTACGGGTTAAGCAGCGACTCGCGCGCCTCATAGGTCAGCGCCTCGCCCTTGAGCGTCAGCACCTCGCCACCCGCCCCTTCCAGCACGCCCTGCGCCGCCGCCGTATCCCACTGCGAGGTCGGTGCCAAACGCGGGTAGCAATCGGCATTGCCCTCGGCCAATAGGCAGAACTTCAGCGAGCTGCCGACACTGGCCAGCTGCAGATCACCAAAGCGTTCACTCAACCCGGCCAGCAAGGCTTCTTGCGCCGGGCTGGAGTGGCGACGGCTGGCCACCAGGGTAAAGGCCTCCTGCGGAGCCAGGCGCACGCTGATCATCTCGCTGACACCCGCCGCATCGGCGCGCCAGGCACCCAGACCGGTGCCGCCGTAATAGCACAGGCCGGTGGCCGGAATGCCGACCACGCCGAATACCACTCGGCCCTGTTCGATCAGCGCGACGTTGACGGTGAACTCTTCACTGCCCGCGATAAATTCCTTGGTGCCATCCAACGGGTCGACCAACCACCAGCGGCTCCACTGCCCGCGCTCGCTCAGGGCAATATCCGCTGCTTCTTCGGAAAGCACCGGAATATCTGGAGCAAGAGCCGACAGGCCATCGTTGAGAATATGGTGCGCGGCCATATCGGCGGCGGTCACCGGCGAGGCGTCGGCTTTTTCATTGACCGTCACATCGGCGCGCCAGTACGGCAGGGTCGCCGCGCCGGCCTGGCGTACCAGTTCGATAACGGCAGGAATCAGCGGATGGCTCATGGCTTAAAGATCCCACGCTGAGTCAGCACATCGCGGGCCAGATACAGCGCGGCCAGGGCGCGGCCTTCGGTAAATTGCGGATGCTGGATCAGGCTCGACAGCTCACGCAGGCTGGTCTTGTCGACGCGCATCGGCTCGGGCTCATCGCCCGGCAGGCGCTCTTCATACAGCCCCGAAGCCAGCACCACCTGGATTTTCTGACTCATATAGCCCGGCGACAGGCTCAGCTCGGCCAGCAGCTCCATGTGCTGCGCGCCAAAGCCGGCTTCTTCCTTTAGCTCGCGGTTGGCCGCTTCCAGCACATCCTCGCCCGGCTCGATCAGGCCCTTGGGTAGCGACAGCTGGTAGTCATCGGTGCCGCCGCAATATTCCTCGACCAGCAGCGCGTGCTCGTCATCGACCATCGCCACCACCATCACCGCGCCATAGCCGGAACCCTTGCCCACCAGTCGCTCGTAGGTGCGCTCCACGCCGTTGCTGAAGCGCAGCTGCAGCTCCTCGACACGGAACAGGCGGCTGCTGGCGACGATTTCGCGAGCGAGTACGGTGGGTTTCTGACGCATGGGGCGGCTCCTGGGCAGGACATAGCGGGTTATCATAACGCGGCTTTTCCTATTATCTGCGTAGGAGATTGCGCGATCACGACGCCGATGGCGCAAATCGCGACTCCCTACGCATCAGCCCGAAGAACTGCGCATGCCCTCGTTGCCCTGGAACGCCATCGACACCGTCCTGCTGGATATGGACGGCACTCTGCTCGACCTGCACTTCGACAACCACTTCTGGTTGCAGCACCTGCCGCAACGCTATGCCGAGCACCACGGTGTCAGCCGCGCGCTGGCCGAAGCCGAGCTGCTGCCGCTGTTCCGCGAACACGCAGGCACCCTCAACTGGTACTGCACGGATTTCTGGAGCCGCGAGCTGAAGCTGTCGATCCGCGACCTCAAGCGCGAAGTGGCACACCTGATCGCCCTGCGCCCGGACGCCGACACCTTTATCCAGGCCCTGCGCCAAGCCGGCAAGCAGGTGGTGCTGATCACCAATGCGCACCGCGATTCGCTGTCGTTGAAGCTGGAACGCATCGAGCTGGCGCCCTATTTCGACCGGCTGATCAGCTCCCACGACTATGGCTTCCCCAAGGAAGACCAGCAGTTCTGGCACGCCCTGCAGCAGGACATCAGCTTCACGCCTGCGCGCAGTTTGTTTATCGATGACAGCCTACCGATCCTGCGCAGCGCCGGACATTTTGGCGTCGGCCACCTGCTCGCCGTGCGTCAGCCCGATAGCCAGGCGGCACCGAAGGACACCGAGGAGTTTGCTGCGGTCGAGGATTATCGGGAGTTGTTACAAGGGCTGTAGCCCGGATGCAATCCGGGGACAGATACCCGCCAAACCGCCCCGGATTACATCCGGGCTACGGACTGGCAGGCGGGGAGATTTATTCGGGAATACGCAGCACCTGGCCCGGATATATCTTGTCCGGATGGCTGAGCATCGGTTTGTTGGCTTCGAAGATTTTCGGGTAGGCATTGGCGTTGCCGTATTCGGCCTTGGCAATCGCGCTCAGGGTGTCGCCCTTCTTCACCGTGACAAAACGCGCCGCCGGGGCCGGCGTGGTCACGCTGATATGGTCTTCTACTTCGGCCACGCCCGCGACGTTGCCCAAGGCCAGCAGGATTTTCTCCTTCTCTTCCTGACTGGCCACTTCACCGCGGGCGATGACTTTCTCCCCCTCGACGCTGACCTGAATATTCGGGTTACCCAAGCCCACTTTGGCGACGTGCGCGGTCAGTGATTCGGCCGCCTGGGCCTCCTGGCCGACCAGTGATTCCCAGAGTTTCGTACCCGCTTCTTTGACAAAGGCAAACAGACTCATAAGGTTTCCTCTTATTCCTTGGAAAGTGGCCGGGCGACGCCGCCCGGAGCCAGAAGTCTAGACCCGGATTCGTGACAAAGGTGCCAGGCCCGACGCTGTCGCTGCAGGCCACGCCATAGGCCGCATCCAGCGCCAGGCAGTACTCAACTGCCTGCTAGAATCGGCGCAACCCAGGGCTTTAAGGACACATCGTGGATATCAAACAACTGAAATTCCTGATCGCCCTGGATGAAACCCGTCACTTCGGCCAGGCCGCCGCACGTTGCCATATCACCCAGCCGACGCTGTCGATGCGCCTGCGTCAGCTGGAAGATGAACTGGGCCTGGAGCTGGTCCGCCGTGGTCAGCGTTTCGAGGGTTTCAGCGCCGAGGGCGAGCGCATTCTGGCCTGGGCCCGCAGCCTGATGGCCGCGCACGATGGCCTGTATGCCGAAGCGGCCGCCTGCCGTGGCCAGCTGGTCGGCACCCTGCGTCTGGGTGTGGTGCCGCTGGCCGGCTTCGACCCAATGCGCCTGGTGCAGTTTTTCGCCGAGCAGCATGCCGGGCTACGCTTTCAGCTGTTCGCCCTGAGCAGCGAAGAGATTCTCGAACGCCTGGGGCGCAATCAGCTCGACCTTGGCCTGTCCTACCTCGATCGCCTCAACCCTGAGCATTTCGACAGCCTGGAGCTGGCGGAAACGCGCATGGGCCTGCTGTATGACCGCAGGCATTTCCAGTTCACCCGCCCGGCCCTGCGCTGGGAAAGTCTGATCGACCTGCCGCTCGGGCTGCTCTCGGCCGGCATGCATTTTCGCCAGTCGATCGACCACAGCTTTCGCTCCCGCGGCCTGACGCCCAGCCCACGGTTGGAAACCGATGCCGTGCATCAACTGCTGCAAGCGGTCAGCGCCGGGCTGTGCTGCGCGATCATGCCGCTCAATAGCGGCCTGGCCGAGTTCACCGAGCATCTGGCGTTAACGCCTATCGAGGACGCCCATACCCTCGCCCCGCTGGGCCTGATCATGCGCCGCAGCGCGCCGCGCTCGGCCCTGGCCGAAGCCTGCTTTGCCGAAGCGCACACGCTGTTAGCCGGGCTGAAAGGCCCGGACTTGAAGCCATGATAGACAGCATCGATCACTAGATCGGCAACAGCGATTAGACGCACCCGGCACAGCGGCCTAGGCTGGCGCTATCACCTCGCCGCCGGAAAGCCTGCCCATGCCACGCCACGCCCCTGCAATCGTCAAAGATGCCGCCCCGGTGCTGCTGCCAGCACCCACTTACAGCTATGTCGAACTGGCTGACGCACAGCAGGATGGCGCCGCCGCGCTGGCCAGCGAAACCGCCCTGGCGATCAGTTACAACGGCATCAGCCATAGCGTGATGATGGTCTCGCCCAGCGATCTTGAAGACTTTATCTACGGTTTCAGCCTGAGTGCCGGCCTGATCGACAGCTTCGATGAGATCTACGATATCCGCCTGCAGAAGCATGCCAGCGCCATCAGCGGCGAGGTGCAGGTCAGCAACCGCGCCTTCTGGGCGCTCAAGCAGCAGCGCCGCACCCTGGCCGGCAACAGCGGCTGTGGCCTGTGTGGTGTCGAAGCGCTGGAACAAGCCCTGCCGCAGTTACCCAGCCTGGCGCCGTGCCCGTTACCGGCGGCAGCGCACCTGCAGGGCCTGCGCCAGCGAATTCAGACCGTACAAACCATGGCCCGCCACAGCGGTGCTGTGCATGCCGCGCTGTTTGTTGATGGCCAGGGGCAGATCCGCCTGTGCCGCGAAGATATTGGCCGGCATAACGCCCTCGACAAGCTGCTCGGCGCCCTGCATCGCGAAGGGGAAAACCTGCGCCAGGGTTTTGCCGTGGTCACCAGCCGCTGCAGCCTGGAGTTGATCCACAAGGCCCTGCGCGCCGGCATCGGCACCCTGGTCAGCCTGTCCGCACCGACCACCCTCAGCGTGCAGTGGGCACGCCAGCACAACCTCAACCTGATCCACCTGCCCCAGCAAAGCGCGCCACGGGTGTACAGCCCCGCCGCGCCCGGAGTCGCCCAACCATGAGCCTGCAACTGATCAATCCGCGCTATCAACCGTACAAGGGCGCAGCCGCCGGCTGGGGCGCGCTGCGCAGCGTGACGCACTTCTGGCTGGACAGTAAGCAGCCGTTCAAGAACCTGCGCGCCCTGCTCAAAACCAACCAGCACGGCGGCTTCGACTGCCCCGGATGCGCCTGGGGCGATTCGCCGGAAGACGGCCGCATTAAGTTCTGCGAGAACGGCGCCAAGGCGGTCAACTGGGAAGCCACCAAACGCCGTGTGGACGCGCCTTTCTTCGCCCGCTACAGCGTCAGCCAGCTGCGCGAGCAAAGCGATTACTGGCTCGAATACCAGGGTCGCCTGACCGAGCCGATGCGTTATGACGCGACCAGCGATCACTACCAACCGATCAGCTGGGACGCCGCCTTCGCCCTGATCGCCGAGCATCTCAACGCACTGGAAAGCCCCAACCAGGCCGAGTTCTACACCTCCGGCCGCGCCAGCAACGAGGCGGCCTACCTGTATCAGCTGTTTGTCCGCGCCTTTGGCAGCAACAATTTTCCCGACTGCTCGAACATGTGCCACGAAGCCAGCGGCGTGGCCCTCGGGCAAAGCGTGGGCGTCGGCAAGGGCAGCGTGACCTTCGCCGATTTCGAGCACAGCGACGCGATCTTCGTGCTTGGGCAGAACCCCGGCACCAACCACCCGCGCATGCTCGAACCGCTGCGCGAGGCGGTTAAACGTGGGGCGCAGGTGGTGTGCTTCAACCCGCTAAAGGAGCGCGGCCTGGAGCGCTTTCAGCATCCGCAACATGCCCTGGAAATGCTCAGCAATGGCTCCGAGCCACTCAACACCGCGTTCTTCCGCCCGGCGTTGGGCGGTGATCTGGCGGCCCTGCGCGGCATGGCCAAGTTCCTCCTGCAATGGCACCGCGAAGCACTGGCCCAGGGCGAACCGGCGGTGTTCGACCTGGCGTTTATTGCTGAACACACCAACGGCGTGGATAACTATTTAGCGCTGCTGGATGCCAGCAGCTGGGATTCGCTGGTCGAGCAATCCGGCCTGAGCCTGGATGAGCTGCAACACGCCGCCCTGCTTTACCGCCGCGCCGAGCGGGTGATCATCTGCTGGGCCATGGGCATCACCCAGCACCACAACTCAGTGGCGACCATTCAGGAAATCGTCAACCTGCAACTGCTGCGCGGCAACCTCGGCCGTCCCGGCGCCGGCCTGTGCCCGGTGCGCGGCCATAGCAACGTGCAGGGCGACCGCACCATGGGCATCAATGAGCGCCCGCCGGCAGCCTTTCTCGATGCGCTGGAGCAACGCTTTCAATTCCAGGTACCGCGCGAACAGGGCCACAACACCGTCGAGGCGATCAACGCCATGCTCGATGGTCAGGCCAAGGTGTTTATCGGTCTGGGCGGCAACTTTGCCCAGGCCACTCCGGACAGCCCGCGCAGCCACGCCGCACTAAGTCGTTGCGCGCTGACCGTGCAGATCAGCACCAAGCTCAACCGCAGCCACCTGACCACCGGCACGGATGCGCTGATCCTGCCGTGCCTCGGGCGCACCGACATCGACCAGCAGGCCGGCGGCCCACAAGCGGTGACCGTGGAAGACTCGTTTAGCATGATCCACGCCTCCTACGGCCAGCTCGAACCGCTGTCGCCGCAGATGCGCTCGGAGCCGGCGATCATTGCCGGTATCGCCAAGGCCACCCTGGGTAATCATCCGGTGGACTGGGACGCGCTGATTGCCGACTACAACCGCATCCGCGAATTGATTGCCGAGACCATTCCCGGCTTCAACGACTTCAACCAGCGTCTGCAACACCCCGGCGGCTTCTACCTGGGCAACGCCGCTGCCGAACGGCGCTGGCTCACCACCAGCCACAAGGCCAACTTCAAGGCCAACCCGTTGCCCGCCGACCTGCTGCCACCGCAAGTGCGTAGCACGGGGCAAACACCGGACCTGATCCTGCAGACGCTGCGCTCGCATGACCAGTACAACACCACCATCTATGGCCTGGATGACCGTTACCGTGGGGTCAAAGGCCAGCGTCAGGTGCTGTTCGTCAATGAAGCGGACATTCTGCGCCTGGGCTTTCAGCCGGGGCAGCAGGTCGATATCCAGTCCATCTGGGATGACGGCATCGAGCGCAAGGTCGTGGGCTTTACCCTGCTGGCTTTCGACATTCCCGCCGGCCAGGCTGCCGCCTACTACCCGGAAGCCAACCCCCTGGTGCCGCTGCAAAGTTTCGGTACCGGCAGCTTTACCCCGACCTCGAAGTACGTGGCGATTCGCCTGCAGGCGCATCAGGCTAAAGCGCGCATCCTTTGATGCGTATCTGTGGCAACGATCACAATGGCGACCAGCGGCAGGGAATTTTTCGGCGAAACGCCCTCTAAGACAGTGCGTGGATCATTCGTCCTTTAAAAACAAAGGCCTAGGTTCGCACACCCATTTAGTCGAGAAGGTCTGCCGTATGCGTACATTATTTTCTGCGCTGCTATTCAGCGCCCTGGCCTCCCCCCTCGCCTTCGCCGGCGATACCGGCAAGGTTGCCATTGGTGGCGGTGTGGGTGGCGCCCTGGGCAATGTGATCGGTCAACAGGTCGGTGGCAGCACCGGCGCGGCGATTGGCGCGGGCCTGGGTGGCGCAGCGGGCGGGGTGATTACCGCACGCGACGGCAACAAGACCGAAGCAGCACTGGGCGGAGGCCTGGGCGCGGCCGGTGGCTCGGTACTGGGCAACAAGGTTGGCGGTAGCACCGGTTCGACCATCGGCGCGGGCCTGGGTGGCGCAGCTGGTGGCGCGCTGGCAAATGAATACGCCGGCGGCAGCGAACGTGATCGCGGCCACGACAAGCGCAAAAAACACAAGAAGCATAAAAAGCACAAACACCGCTGAGTGCCGATTGCAGATGCCAAAAAGCCGCCTAACAGCGGCTTTTTGTTTATGTGGGAGGGCCAGGCGGCTCGCCGCTAAAGCGCCCCCTACACAGCCGGCTCCATCAGCAGCACCGTCAGCGCTGCGCGCAGATTCTCGGGGATGCTGACCGGGCGGTTGCTGGTGCGGTCGACAAAGACATGCACAAAGCGCCCGGCCGCGCAGGCCTCGTCTTCATCCGCCTTGAACACCGCCAGCTCGTACTGCACCGAGCTATTGCCCAGCTTGCCGACGCGTAGGCCGATCTCGATGCGCTCAGGGAAGGCGATAGAGGCGAAGTAATCGCAGCTGGAGCTGACCACAAAGCCCACCACCTCGCCGTTATGGATATCCAAGCCGCCAACCTCGATCAGGTAGGTGTTCACCGCACTGTCGAAGAAGCTGTAGTAGGTGACGTTGTTGACGTGGCCGTAGACATCGTTGTCATGCCAGCGCGTGGTGATTGGCTGGAAATGCCGGTAATCGCTGCGCAGATGTTGGGGTTGGCTCATCGGGAGTCCTTGAGGTTAGCGAGGCGACTTAATAAGCCACCTGATAGATGGCCAGAGCGTGGGCTTCGGTCATTTCCCGCGGGTTATTCACCAGCAGGCGCTGTTGCTGCATGGCGTCGCGGGCCAAGGTCGGCAGCATATCTTGCGGCACCCCGGCATCACGCAGGCGCGTGGGCAGGCCGCTGCGTACGCTGAAGTCGGCCAGTGCGCCAATAAACTGCTCGGTCTGTTGCAACACGCTTCCCGCACGCAGCTGCTCACCCAGCACCAGGGGCGCCAGCTCGGCATACAGCGGCGCTGCCGCATTGGCGTTGAACCCCAGCACATGCGGCAAAACCAGGGCATTGGACAGGCCATGGGGAATATGGAAATGCCCGCCCAACGGATAAGCCAGCGCATGCACCGCCGCCACCGGCGCGTTGGCAAACGCCTGGCCGGCCAGGCAGGAGCCCAGCAACATGGCCTGACGCGCCTCACGGTTGCCGCCGTTGTGCACCACTTCATCGAGATTGGCCGCCAGCAGGCGCAACGCTTCGCGGGCCAGCAGGTCGGACAGCGGATTCTTTTTCAGCGCGCTGGTGTAGGCCTCGATGGCATGCACCATGGCATCGATACCGGTAGCAGCGGTGACTGCCGGCGGTAGGCCGAGGGTCAGCTCAGCATCGAGCAGCGCCAGGTCCGGCAGCAGCAGCGGCGAGACCACGCCCATCTTGGTGGTTTCACCGGTGGTGATGATGGAAATCTGCGTGACTTCCGAACCGGTGCCGGCGGTGGTCGGCACCAGAATCAGCGGCAAGCGCTGGCCCCGGGCATTGCCGACGCCGTAAATCTGCGCCAACTCCTGGCCACAGTCGGGATGCGCCAGCAGCGCCACCAGCTTGGCCACGTCCATCGAACTGCCGCCGCCAAAGCCAACGATCAGCTGCGCCTTAAGCACCTTAGCCTGCTCAACCGCCGCCAGCAGAATCGCCTCGGGCGGGTCGGCAACCACCTGATCGAATACCTCGACGGTCAGCTCGGTGCGGGCAAAGCCTGGCAGCACGTCCGCCAACAGACCGAGCTTGCTGATGCCCGGGTCGGTGACAATCAGCACCCGCTGCGCGCCGCGCTCGCGGCACAGATCGGCCAGACGTCGGGACGCACCAATCTCGCAAAGAATCTGCGCAGTGGTGGCAAAGCTAAAGGGCAGCATGTTTGTTCCTCTTGTTCGTGGCCCGAGCCGTCAGCATGACAAACGCAGTTGCAAGGTGCGACCGCTCCCGGATTGCATCCGGGCTACCCAAGACAATCCGGCGCGTAGCCCGGATGAAATCCGGGGAAAATCGCCTCAAAAAGCGAAACTCTCCTCATCCATGGCCATCAGGCACGCCGCGCCACCAAGCAAGGCTTCGCGGTGGGCACTGGCCCGTGGCAACACCCGGCGCAGGTAGAAGTCGGCGGACTGCAGCTTGGCCTGGTAGAACGCAGCCTCGCCATTGCCCACTTCCAAGGCATCCTGCGCCCGCGCCGCCGCCTGCAGCCAGAAACCGGCCAGCAGCACATAGGCCGAATACTGGAGGAAATCCACCGACACCGCGCCGATCTCCTGCACATCGCGCTGGCTGGCGGCAATCACCGCGCTGCTCAGCTCGCGCCACTCACCCAGACGCGCTTGCACGCTTTTGGCCAACTCGGCCAATGCCGGACGGCCCACCTGGGCGTCGCACAGCTCACTGAACTCGGCCTGCAACGCCGACAGTTCGGCACCGCCGTCACCGAGCACCTTGCGGCGGATATAGTCCAGCGCCTGGATGCCGTTGGTGCCTTCATACAGCTGGGTGATGCGGCTGTCGCGCATCAGTTGCTCGATGCCCCACTCGCGGATAAAACCGTGGCCGCCATACACCTGCACCGCGTGGCTGGCGACTTCCTGGCCCATATCGGTAAAGAAGGCTTTAACGATCGGGATCAGCAGCGCCGCGCGCTTGCCGGCGGCCTTGCGCGCGGCGGCGTCCGGATGGCCGTGCTCAAGGTCGAGCTGGCGCGCGCAGTAGGCCGCCAGCATACGGCTGCCTTCGATCAGGCTCTTCTGCGTCAGCAGCATGCGCCGCACATCGGGGTGAACAATGATCGGATCGGCCGCCTTGCCCGGCTCAGCCGGCCCGCTCAGGGCGCGTGACTGCAAGCGCTCGCGGGCATAACGCAGCGCACCCTGGAACGCCGCCTCGCCTATCCCTAAGCCCTGCAAACCGACCTGGAAACGCGCGTCGTTCATCATGGTGAACATGCAGGCTAGGCCCTGGTTGGCTTCACCGATCAGCCAGCCGCTGGCGCCGTCGAAGTTCATCACGCAGGTGGAGGCGCCCTTGATGCCCATCTTGTGCTCGATGGCGCCGCAGGACAGCGCGTTGCGCTCCCCCGGCGTGCCGTCGGTCGCAGCGATAAATTTCGGCACCAGCAACAGGCTGATGCCCTTCACTCCAGCCGGTGCATCCGGCAAACGTGCCAGCACCAGGTGAATGATGTTTTCCGAGAGGTCCTGCTCGCCGCCACTGATAAAAATCTTGCTGCCGCTGACCTTGAAGCTGCCATCCGCCTGCGGCTCTGCCTTGGTGCGCAGCAGGGCCAGATCGGTGCCGGCCTGAGGCTCGGTGAGGCACATGGTGCCGGTCCATTGGCCGCTGACCAGCTTGTGCAGGTAGGTGGCTTTCAGGGTTTCGCTGCCGTGCTTGTACAGCGCCAGCACCGCGCCTTCGGTCAGCCCGGAATACACGCGGAACGACAGCGAAGCGCCCATCAGCATCTCGTGAAAGTTGCACGCGAGCATCTGCGGCAGCGCTTGGCCGCCGTACTCGCTTGGCCCGGTCATGCTCGCCCAGCCGTTATCGACATATTGCTGATAGGCCTCGGCAAAGCCGTCCGGGGTGCGCACCTGGCCGTCATTCAACTGGCAACCCTGCTCATCACTATTGCGATTCAGCGGCGCCACCACCTCGGCGGCATAACGTGCGCCCTCTTCCAGCACGCCGTCGATCAGCTCGCGATCAAGGCCGTTGCCGAGCAGCTCACAGTGGCCGCTGATATCGAACAGCTCGTGCAGGACAAAGCGCATATCGCGCAGCGGGGCTTGGTAGCTCATACCCGGCCCTCCTGCACATAGGCGAAACGCTGGCCGCTGCTGGCCAGTTTTTCAATCAGGCGCGCCGGCAGCCAGTGCTCACCGAACGCCGCCTGCAGCGCCTTTAAGCGGTCATGCATCGCCGCCACACCCTGGCCATCCGCCCAGTTCATCGGCCCGCCTTTGTCGGCCGGGAAACCGTAGCCATTGAGGTAGACCAGATCGATGTCGTAACTATTGGCGGCGATATTCTCTTCGAGGATCTTCGCCCCCTCGTTGACCAATGCCAGCAGGCAGCGCTCAAGAATCTCCGAAGGATCAATGTTGCGGCGCGTGAAACCCAGCTGCTCGGACACCTGCAGCACCAGCGCATCCACTTCAGGGTCATGCTCGGCCTGGCGACTGCCTTCGGCGTAGCGGTAATAGCCCATGCGCGCCTTCTGGCCGAACCGGCCGAGGCCGCACAGGCGGTTATCCACCTGCACCGCCGGGTCATCCTGGCCCTTGCCGGCCAATTCACGGGCACGCCATTCCAGGTCGATGCCGACCACGTCGTACATGCGGAACGGGCCCATGGCGAAACCAAAGCCCTGCAACGCGGCGTCCACCTGATGCGGATACGCGCCTTCGAGCAGCAGCATGCGCGCCTCACGCACATAGGTGTGCAGCATGCGGTTGCCGATAAAGCCGTCGCAGTTACCGGCCACCACGCTGACCTTGCCAATGCGCTGGCCCAGGGCCACAGCCGCGTCCAACACCGCCGGCGCAGTCTTGGCGCCACGGACGATTTCCAGCAATTTCATGATGTGCGCCGGGCTGAAGAAATGCAGACCGAGCACGTCTTGCGGGCGTTTGGTCACGGCGGCAATCGCATCGATATCCAGCGCCGAGGTGTTGCTGGCGAGAATCGCACCGGGCTTCAGGGTGGCGTCGAGCGTACGGAAGATCTGCTGCTTGAGTTCAAGGTTCTCGTACACCGCTTCGATCACCAGATCGGCATCTGCCAGCGCGGCGTAGTCGCCCACCGGGGTGACGCAGGCCAGGCGCTCGGCCGACTGCTCGGCGCTGATCCGCCCCAGCTTGAGGTTATGGGCATTGGTCTCGGCCACCACTTTCATGGCCTGTTCGAGCATCTGTGGGTTGTTGTCCAGCCACAGCACCTGGATGCCGGCGTTGGCCAGGCTCATCACGATACCGCGGCCCATGGTGCCCGCGCCGATCACGGCGGCCTGCTGAACCTCAAATGCCTTGCTCATGCCCACCCCTCTGCCAGTTGCCTAAAGAAATTCGCCAACCACCATAAGCAAGGCGTTACTATTTTTGAAATTTAGTCTTGTGATAAGTCGTATTCAGCCAATGAATATCTCAACCTTCGACCTCAACCTGCTGCGCGTGTTCGATGCACTGATGCGCGAGCAGAATGTCTCCCGCGCCGCCGAACGTCTGTCGCTCAGTCAGCCGGCGGTGAGCAACGCATTGAATCGCCTGCGCGAACTGCTCGACGACCCGCTGCTGGTAAGGGTTGGCCGCAGCATGCAGCCAACGCCGCGCGCCCAGGCGCTGGAAACGCCGATCCGCGCTGCGCTGCAGCAGATCGAGCAAAGCCTTAGCGCCGGTGAAGTGTTCGACCCGGCCAGCAGCCGTCAGCACTTCAGCATCGCCGTCACCGACTATGTCGAGCTGATCTGCATGCCGCGCCTGCTCAGGCAACTCAGCCAGCAGGCCCCCGGCATGCGTATCGACATCCGTCACCTAAGCCCCAGCCTGCCGGCCGAGGCGCTGGACAAGGGCGAGTTGGACCTGGTGCTGGGGCGCTTCGAGGACGTCCCCGCGCGTTTTGCCCGCCAGCACTGGATGAGCGAAACCCTGCAACTGGCGCTGCGTCGTGATCATCCTCTGGGCAACCACCCCATGGACCTGCCGACCTTTCTACAGCTGCGCCATTTGTGGGTGCACGGCGGCCAGACCCGCGGCATGGTCGATCAGTGGCTGGGCGAACAGGGCCTGTGCCGAGAAATTCTCTACACCACGCCCAACTACCTGCAGGCCGCGCATATCGTCGCCAGCAGCGAGCTGGCCGCCGTGCTGCCGACCCAACTGGCGCGCCACTTCGCCAGTCTGCTGCCGCTGCAACTGTTCGAGTTGCCGTTCGCCCTCGGCCCGTTTCACCTGGAAATCGTCAGCCTGGCCCAGCGCCAGCGCGACCCGGCGCTGCACTGGCTGATTGAACAGATCCAGCAGATCGCCCAGCGCTGATCACCCGGCAGCCGCACAAAGCCTTCCTATACTGACGGCTACTGTCGTGCAGTCTTGGGGAATCGATCATGCTGAAATCGGCGTTGGCACTGCTGTTGATGCTGCTGGGCACCCTGGCGCAAGCCCAAACGCTAGAGATCGTGCTACTCGACAACCAGGGCAAGCCACTAAGCGACGCAGTGCTGTGGATCGAGCCGGGGCCGACGCAAAGTCAACCCGCCACGGCGTTGATGGACCAGCAGAAGCGCCAGTTCACCCCCTATATCCTGCCGGTGCAGGTCGGCACCACGGTGAGCTTCCCCAACTCCGACCCGATCAACCACCACGTCTATTCCTTCTCGCCGGCCAAGCGCTTCGAACTGCGCCTGCACCAACAGAAGGCCGCACCGCAGGAGATGCGTTTCGACCAGCCCGGCCTGGTCACCCTGGGCTGCAATATCCACGACTGGATGCTCGGCTTTATCCTGGTGCTCGACACGCCCTGGTTCGCCCAGACCGACAAACAGGGCAAAACCCGCCTGGACTTCGATGCCGCCGCCGGACAAACCCTGCAGCTCTGGCACCCGCGCATCGCCGCCCCGCAGGAAGCCCTGAGCCGCGCCGTACCCAGCGACGGCGCACTGACCTGGCAACTCACCGTCGCACTAAAACGCGACCCACGACCGAAAGCACCCGCCATGCGCCCACAGGGGAAAGGCGGCTACGTGCCTTGATTTCGGATCAACAGCGCCACGCGCGGCTCTGCTTGTTCTGGCTAAGGTTTGGCAGCCTGCTTGGCGTCCTTCACCGCGCGCGCATAAAGGGCGTGGAGTTGCGCCACTTCCTTATCACCAGGGGATTGCTTCTCCATCCGCACCAGCGTCTGCTGCAACAGATCAAACTCACGCAATTCGAAATACCCGGCCAACAGGTATAACTCCGGCGTTCGATCTGTCGCCGTTGCCGTTTCACGTAGCTGCGCATAATTCTTTTCCAGCGACGCCTGGGTGCCGCCACTCGGCATGCTGCGTAGCCGCACCATCCCGGCCTTGACCTGAGCATCCGGGGCTGGGGTCTTGGCCAGTTGCTTGACCAATAACTTCGGTAGCTGCCGTACCTGCGGCTGTAATGCCGCATCCTGGGCAGAGATGCCACTGCGGTGCACCTGCAACTCGCCCGGCCCTTGCCAGACCTGCTCTTCGCCGCTGTGGAAGAGCACCAATTGTAAATTGGCATTCTCCGGCAGGCTCAGTTGATCGCCTTCATGCAGTTTGCTGAACACCTGCAGCGTTCTGCTCTCCCTCTGCACCGGCACATTCAAGGCAACCGTGCCACTCAGGCCAGTGACCAAGCCAACCTCAAGCGCCAACGCCAGGCCGGGCAACCCCAGCAGAGAGCACAGCCCCACGCGACACCAGTGTCTAAACATGTTCCTGGCCTTCCTGATGTAAGCCGATGACCTCAAAGACGCGAATCGGTGCTTCGCGGCCCTTGACCCGAATCACCTCGCTGCGCCCGCAACGCACAGACTCACCCGCCTCGGCAATGCACTCGGCACTGGCCAGAATGGCGCAGCCAAGCTCCTTGGTCATGCCTTCCAGACGCGAAGCCAGGTTCACCGTGTCGCCGATGGCAGTGAACTCCATGCGCACCGGTGAGCCGATATTGCCCAGCACCACCTCACCACTGTGTAACCCGATGCCTACGGCAAAGGCCGGCAGGTCGCGGCCGGGGAAGCGCTGCTGCATCCAGCCAGCGAATTCCTCGGAGACTTTCTTCAAGGCTAGCGCAGCGCGAATGGCCCGTTGTGCGTGGTCGCCCAACGGTACGGGGGAGCCAAACTCGACCATCACCGCATCGCCAATAAACTTATCGATACTGCCTCCCTCGGCCAGTAAGGGTTCACAGGCGCGGGCGAAATAGGCATTGAGCATCTCCACCACCTCCTTGGCCGTGAGCCGTTCGCTGATACTGGTGAAGTTGCGGATATCGGAAAACAGCACGGTCACCCGCTGCGCCTGACCACCCAACTCCGGTCGCTCACCCGAGCTGAGCAGGGCTTCAACCACCTGCTCCGAGACATAGCGGCCGAACATCTGCCGCAGGCGATTGCGCTCACGCTCTTCGCCAGTCAGACGCAGCCCCAGCACACCCAAAAAGCTCAGCGACAGAACCAGCCCCGCAGCACTCTGCGGCAACAACCAGCCCAAGCGGAACAACCACTGGCCCAGCGCCAGCAACAGTGCCAACCCCAGCAACCAGGCCAGCAAGGTTGCCCACACCGGCAGGCGCAGCACAGAGCACACCACCAACAGACTTAAGGCCAACAGGCCGAATACTTGCAAAACAGTTTCAGGACTACGCAACTGACGACCGTCGAGCAATGCCTGCAGCACATTGGCATGCACCTCAACCCCACTCATCAGCAGGCTGCGCCCGCCTAACCAGTCGCTGCTGAACGGGGTGAAGTGGGCGTCGTTAAGCCCAGCGGCAGTGGCGCCGATCAGTACCAGCTTGCCGCGCAAGGCCAGTACTTCGGGATCACTCAGAGCGTCGTCAGCCAGCAGCTGGTGCAGGGGCAGGCTGTGGAAGGTGCCGGGCGGCCCCAGGTAAGGAATGACCGCTGCCGGCTGATCCAGCTGTACGGCGCGTCCGCCCAATTGCCATGCGGTGCCACGCACATCCTGCCCCGCAGAGCGTACAGCCAGCAGCGCTGGCAGACTCAGGTGGGGCAATTCATCCTGCAACTGGGCCCGCTCCGCAGCCACCACTGGAGCCAGACGAAAGCGCCGCACCAGACCATCGCCTTCGACCAGCAGATCAGCCAGACCAACATGCGCCTGCAGGTCATAATCAGGCAGCGCCAGCAGATAATCCGGGCTCGGCAGCAGGTAATCGCTTACCGCAGCGCCGCTGCCGGAACGGCTAGCCACCAGCAGCAATTGACCGCTGGCCAGCTGCTCGCGGAAGGCCCGGTCATAGTCCCTGGCACCCGGAAACTGGCCATCGCCCAGCGTGCTCAGCCAGCGTTCGGGGCTGATGCTGTAGAGCATATCCAGCCCCACCAACGGCACCCCGACCTGACGCAGGCGCTCGACCGCCACGGCGAGCCGGTCGGTCCAGAACAGCATGGGATCATCCGGGTAGCGAGCCAGGCTATCTTCGTCGATAGCCACGATGGCCACCTGCTGCGGTGCGTCACGCTGCCCCTGCAGCTGAAATTGCAGATCCAGCAAGCGCCGCTCGCTGCCGTCGAGCAGGCCGGCGCGCGCCAGCCATTCGACCAGCGCGACACTGAGCAACACCAGCGCCAGCAGCTTCAAGGGCATGCGCCATGCCCGCGCTATTCGCATCCACGCCCCCTTGTGCATACCAGGTGCTGCGCCCGCCAGAGGTCTTTCTATACTCAAGGCATTTCGCCAGCGGCGAGCCGGCTATCCACAAGCCCGATTATCCACAAGCATAGGCACATGCCATGACCCTGCGCGGCAAGATTCTCGGCTTCTTTCTGCTGCTGTTGCTGGCGGTGATGGTGCTGCTGTTGGCGCTGGTCTATCGCTCCACGTATCAGCACACCCTGAGCCAAGTGGCGGGGCAGCTGAATTTTGCCCATGCGGTACTGAGTAACGAGCTGCAGAGCCGCCGTCAGGCGCAAAGCGCCATGGCCGACCTGATCGCCAAGGATTTCACCCTGCTCGGTGAAATTGCCGACCTAATCGCCAGCCCGCAGCAGGAGGCGCAGTCGCTGTCCGCTGCGCTGGAGTCCTTCGCTTCGCGAAGCCAGGCCAGCTTTGCCCTGGTCAGCGCGCCCGAGGGGCTGATTCTGGCCGGCACCAGTGGCGAACTGCTGCCCGGCGCCCCACTGCCGTGGAATGACCTGTTGGATGAAGACGACCCACAGAGCGCCGATCGCCTGGTGGTATTTGGCGAACGGGTGCTGCATATCAACGCCACGCCGATTTTCGCGCCGCGACCCAACCTGATGGGCTGGCTGCTGATGGCTTTCGAACTGGACGATCAGGCCACTGCACATCTGGCCCGCCTCAGCGGCGCCGATGTAGCGCTGCTCGACGGCAGCCCTGGCCAGTACCGGGTGCTCGCCAGCAACTTGCAAGCGCTGCCACGGGCCGAGCTGGCCGGCCAGTTGCTGCCAAATGCCACTGGCGTATTTCGCTTCGAGTTGCAGGGCCTGGAACAGGTGGCCCTGCGTGCGCCGCTGATCGGCACCAGCAGCGAATTGCAGGTGCTGCTGATGCGCTCGCTGTCCGCTGAACTGGCCGATTACCAACCGCTGCAATGGCAGCTGGCAGCCATCTTCGCCATCGCTCTGCTGCTCGCCGGGCTCGGCGCCCTGTGGATCGCCAATACCGTCAGCCGGCCGCTAAGCCAGATGGTCGATAACGTGCGGCGCATCGCCAGTGGCGACTATCAAGTGCCAATGTCCACCCAGGCCAGCGGCGAAGTCGGCTTGCTTGCCCGCGAATTCGTCGCCATGCAGCAAGGCATTGCCGAACGCGAAACCACCATCAGTTTTCTCGCTTACCGCGACCCGCTGACCGAACTGGCCAACCGCAACCGCTTTGTCGCCGAGCTGCAACAGGCCCTGGCGCACTGCGCGCCGGGCGAAGGTGTGGCGGTGCTGCTGATGGACCTGGACAACTTCAAGGACCTCAACGACACCCTCGGTCACGATGCCGGTGACCAGCTGCTCTGCCAGCTCGCCGCACGCCTGCAGGCGCTGCTACGCCCCGGCGAGCAACTGGCGCGTCTCGGTGGTGATGAGTTTGCCTTGCTGATCAGCCCCTGCCAGCCGGGCTGGCTGATTCCTGCCGCCGAGCATTATCGCGCCGCCCTGCACGAGCCGTTTGCCGTGCGCGGCATCAGCATGACCCTCAACGCCACGATTGGTATCGCCCTGTATCCAGACCACGGTGAAAGCGCCGGCAGCCTGCTGCAGCATGCCGAAGTGGCGATGTACTTGGGCAAACAGCAGCGCTCGCCCTACGCCCTCTACCGACCAGAACTGGACCGCCACAGCCTGCTACGCCTGGCTCTGATGAGCGAGCTAAAAGGCGCGGTGGAAGGCGGTCAGCTCAGCCTGTACTTCCAACCCAAACTGAACATCCGCGCGCGCAGCCTGTATGGCGTGGAGTGTCTGGTGCGCTGGATTCACCCGGTGCACGGGTTTATTCCGCCGGACGAATTTATTCCCCTGGCCGAACAGACCGGCAACGTCTGCGCCCTGACCCGCTGGGTGGTGCGCACCGCCGTGGCGCAGAGCCGCGCCTGGCAGGAACAGGGCCTGGCGCTGAAGACCGCGATCAATATCTCCGCACTGGACCTGGCCGACCCCGGCTTTGCTGGCTTTATCGCCGCGCAACTGGCCGAACATGGCGTGCCGCCATCCAGCCTGATCGTGGAAATCACCGAAAGCGCGGTGATGGCCGACCCGGAACTGGCCATGGGCCAACTGCAGCAGCTGTGCGAATTGGGCGTGAAACTGTCGATCGACGACTACGGCACGGGTTACTCAAGCATGGCCCAGCTCAAACGCCTGCCGGTGCATGAGCTGAAGATCGACAAGTCCTTTGTCCTCGACCTGCTGAGCAATCCCGATGACGACATCATCGTCCGCTCGACCATAGAACTGGGGCACAACATGGGCCTGAAGATCGTCGCCGAAGGGGTGGAAACCGAGGCCATTCTCGACCGCCTGGATCAGCTCGGCTGCGATATCGCCCAGGGCTACTTGCTAAGCAAACCGCTGCCACCCGCCGCGTTTGCCAGCTGGCTGGAGAACAGCCAATGGCACTTGCCCGCCACACCTACTGAAGGCGCTGCTCGCCAACCGCTACCACCGGGCAATTAACAATAATCCCACTGGCTCTCACACTGACCAAGCCTTGCTCCTGCGCTTGCAACACGGCATCAGCCGAACGCAACGGACTGCCTGGCGTACCACTCAACCAGCGCACCTCATAGACATGCCACAACGGGCTATAGGCCGGGTCCTGGTTATCCCCACCTAACGGCAGCGGGATAGACGGGAACACACTGGCCTGGCTGTCATCAACAAATTTGTAGACCCGATCATAAGTCGCCAACGGGTGCGGCCCAGGCATGTCGGGCAACGCATTGGCCAGTCGCGAGACGTAGTTGGCCTGCATGACTGTCGCCATCTGCGCATCCGAAATATCGGTGGTCAGGTAGTAAACCTGCTCACCGTTGTACCAACCCGGCAACACCGGTAGGCTCATATGAGTGAAATGCGAACCGCCACAACCACTCAACAACAGGGTTAACAACGACAAACCAAGCAAAGCACGCATGCACAGCTCCCTTAGACGCTCCTAGTGGTTAAGCCAGTAGAGTCTGATTGTCCGGCGTTATTACAGATTCAGGCATAGCCCGCCTTTAAAGGTGCTCGCGGTACAGGCATAGCTGTCGCCAAATAAGCGCCTGAAAAACTCAACACGCACAAAAAAGGCCGCTGCCGATCATCTTGATCAGCAGCGGCCCGGGAAAACGGTGGGACGCAGGTTAAAACGCGTTATCGCCAATCAACATGCCGTGCACAACCATATAGGTCTTGCGCCCGGACTGCAGGGTCAGCGGGCTGCGCTCGGCAATTACCCAGCCTTTGGCCAGCAGTTTGTCGATGTGCGCCCGCAGTTCTGGCAGGTAGCGTTGCTCTTGCTGAAGCGATTCCATTCTGCTCATCCTCTAGAGGACTCCTTTGCGACAGCAGCCAGGCATACCGGCCCGTTCATCCGTGAAAGCTGTCACAAAAGCATAGTGGCCCTGTGCCTGCTTCTAAAGCGGCAAATGGCCACATCTCTGTAGGCATAACGCGCCAAGCGGCTATAGCGTTTGGCTTACATTGTTTTGCAGTTTAGACCGCTGTAGCCGTGGCGGCGGGTTCGCCGACATGCGGTGAACTGAACTCCAGATAGCCATCCTCAACTTTGCCGTAGCGCAGCAGCGCCAGGTCCAGCAGGTAGTTCTGGTAGAGCTTCCACGGCGCACGATCCCCCTGGCTGGGGATCTTGTCGGCGGCGCGCTTGATATAGCCGCTAGCCAGATCGAGGAAGGGCGTGTCCTTGACCTGCCGCGCCGTGTCGCGCGGGGTGCACTGGCGCATGCCGTTGGCATCCATATGGTTGATCAGGCGGCAGAAGTATTCGCTGGAAAGGTCCGCCTTGAGCGTCCAGCTGGCATTGGTGTACCCCAGCACCACCGCAGCGTTGGGCAGGTCGCGCAGCATGATGCCGCGATAGCCCATGCTCTTGGCTGCATCGAACGGCACCCCGTCCACCGCCACCTGCATGCCGCCAAACAGCTGCAATTCCAGACCGGTGGCGCTGATAATCACATCCGCCGGCAACTCCTGACCGGACTTCAGGCGAATGCCCTTGGCGGTAAAGCCATCGATATGCTCCGTCACCACCGAGGCCTTGCCCTGGCGCAGCACCTTGAACAGATCGCCGTTGGGTACCGCGCACACCCGTTCATCCCAGGGTTTGTAGCGTGGGCTGAAGTGGCGCATGTCGAAGTCCTTGCCCAACTGATGCCGGGCCATACCGAGCAACGCCTTGCGCACCAGGTTGGGGAACGCCTTGGCAAGCTTGTAGAAGCCCAGCTGTATGGCCACCTGACGAGTGCGGGCCAGACGATAGACCCAGGTTTCCGGCAGGAAACGGCGCAGGAAGGCAGAAATCGGATCACCCTGCGGCAGGCTCACCACATAGGTCGGCGAGCGTTGCAGCATGGTCACGTGCTTGGCCTTGTCGGTCATCGCCGGCACCAGGGTGACCGCCGTGGCGCCGCTGCCGATTACCACCACGTTCTTGCCGCGGTAATCGAAATTTTCCGGCCACAACTGCGGGTGAATAAACTCGCCCTGGAACTGTTCGCGGCCTTTGAATTCTGGGGTGTAGCCTGCTTCGTAGCGGTAATAGCCGGTGCACATCAGCAGGTGCTGGCAACTCAACTTGATCGGTTCGGGCTCATCGCCGCGCTGCACCTGCAGGGTCCAGGTGGCGCGCTCGCTGCACCAGTCGGCTTTGAGCACCTTGTGCTGAAAGCGGATGGTTTTCTGGATGCCATTTTCCTGCGCAGTTTCTTCGATATAACTGCGGATCGACGGGCCGTCGGCAATCGCCAGCGGGTTGGTCCAGGGTTTGAAGTTGTAGCCGAGGGTGAACATGTCCGAGTCGGAGCGAATGCCCGGATAGCGGAATAGGTCCCAGGTGCCGCCGAGGGCCGCACGGCCTTCGAGGATGGCGAAGCGTTTGCCAGGGCAGTGCTTCATCAGGTGATAGGCCGCACCGATGCCGGACAGGCCGGCACCAATGATCAAGACGTCCAGATGTTCGGCAGACATGGGGGCTCCTCAGGCTTCTTGTTATGGCTGCAGGGCAATGTGTAGCGCCCGTGTGCCCGCCAGATTCACCCCCTACAACGCGTTTGTCATCCAACCTTTAGTGGTGTGATCAGGCGCAGGCTGACCACAGTTATGGCTGAAGAATGACAAAAGCGCTCAGCAACCTGCTCAGCGATCAGAAGCGATTACGCAACACCACTTCGTTGTACGGCAGTTTGCCGATGCGCGGCTTGGGCTCGATGGTTTTCTTGCCGACAGCGACCATCAGGGCGATGACATGGTTTTCAGGCAGGTTGATCAACTTGGCCACCGCATCGAAATCGAAGCCGTCCATCGGGCAGGAATCCAGGCCCTTGCCGCGCGCGGCGAGCATCAGGGTCTGCGCCATCAGGCCGCAGCTGCGCATGGTTTCATCGCGCTGTACCTGTGGCTTGTCGCGGTAATAGGTGTCGATGGCGCCGGCCATATAGGCCTGCACTTCCGCGGGCGCGCCGTCCCAGACGCGGCCGACATCCTCCTGCCAGCTGTCGAGCTTGGCGCACACCACCACCAGCATCGACGCATCGGTCACCTGCGCCTGGCCCCAGGCCACCTCACGCAATTGCTGACGCAGCACCGGATCGCTGACTTCGACCATGCGTACATGCTGCAGGTTGAACGCCGACGGTGCGAGCAGCGCCAGTTGCAGCAGTTCATCCTTCTCGGCATCACTCAGGGTAAATGCCGGGTCATAACCTTTGACGGCGCGGCGGCTACGGATGGCTTCGTCGATGTGCATGGGCATTCCTTCTATTTAGGTGTGAAAGCAGGGTGTGAAAGAGGGCAATGCTAGGCACTTGCCCGGCGTAACGCCAAACGCCTTTACCGATAACAATGATCGACACAGACGATTCTAGGCGGTCGCCTGTTAAAATCGCCGCCTAGCCAAATCGACCACAGACCATGACCCCAACCGCCCTCGCTACCCTGCAGCAACACCTGCTCACCGCCCTGAATAGCGCGCCGAGTGAAACCCGTCGCCTGTTTCACGGCCGTGGCCGCTGCTGGCCGGGGCTGGAACAGATCACCGTGGACTGGCTGCAAGGCGTGCTGCTGGTGGCGCTGTTCAAGCCGGTGAGCGATGCCGAACTGGCCGCGCTGCAGCAGATGCTGCTCGATCTCGGCCAATCCACCGCCTGGCAGCAGAGCGGCGCGCACAGCCTGTTGCTGCAGCAGCGCTACCTGCCCGAAAGCCCGACGCAGTGGCTGCTCGGCGAGCCGGTGGAGCATTGGGATATCTGCGAGCACGCTCTGCACTACCGCCTAGACCTGGGTAAAAAGCAGAACAGCGGGCTGTTCCTCGATATGCGCTATGGCCGCCAATGGGTGCAGGCCCAGGCGGCGGGCAAGCGCGTGCTCAACCTGTTTGCCTACACCTGCGGTTTCTCGGTGGCGGCAGTGGCCGGCGGCGCGCGTCAGGTGGTCAATCTGGATATGGCCAGGGCCGCGCTCAGCCGGGGGCGCGATAATCATCGGCTGAACCAGCACGATCTCAGCCAGGTGGTATTTCTCGGCCACGACCTGTTCAAGTCCTGGGGCAAGGTCGGCAAGTACGGCCCCTATGACCTGATCATCATCGACCCGCCGTCCTTCCAGCGCGGCAGCTTTGTGCTGAGCAAGGACTACCCCAAGGTGCTGCGCCGCCTGCCCGAACTCTTAAGCGCGGACGGGGTGGTGCTGGCCTGCAGCAATGAGCCGGAAATCGGCCCGGATTACCTGATCCAGGCCATGGCCGATGCAGCACCAAGCCTGCGCTTTAGCGAGCGCCTGGCCAACCCGCCGGAATTCCCCGACAGCCAGCCGGACAGCGCCCTCAAGGCCCTAGTGTTTCGCCGCGAACAAAGCTCGCAAACATCGATTTAGAGGGCTCGCCAGGGCAGAGCATTGCCTATTGCAAACTGGTCTACAGTTAGGCGACCACCCCTCGCGAGATCACCGCAATGACGCTGAAAACCCTTGGTCTGGCCCTGCTCGCCCCCCTGTTACTGGCCGCCTGCGCCAGCAACACCACGCAACCCTCGCAGTATTCCGGCTTCCTCAGTGATTACTCGCAGCTGCAGCCGGCGCAGTCAGCCAGCGGCGCGCCGGTAATGCGCTGGGTATCAGCGGATTTCAAACCGGAAAACTACCGTTCGGTGTTGGTGGAAAGACCGGTGTTCTACCCCGCGCCGACCCCGAATGCGCAAGTTAGCCAACAGACCCTGGACGAAATCGCCCTCTATCTGCAGCAAGCCATGCGCCTGGAGCTGGCCGGACGGCTAAAGGTTGTCGAATATGCCGATCGCGACACCCTGGTGCTGCGCTCGGCGATCACTGCGGTCAACCTGTCGCCAGAAGGGCTGAAAGTCTATGAAGTGGTGCCGATTGCCCTGGTAGCCGCAGCCGCCAGCACCGCCGCCGGCACCCGCGACCTCAACAGCAGTATTTATGTCGAGCTGGAAGCCATCGACGGCCGTACCAGCCAGCCAATGACCCGCGTGGTGCGCAAGGGCCACGGCCTGCAACTGGAGAACGACAGCGCCCAGTTACGCCTCAAGGACATCAAGCCGGCGCTGGATGAATGGGCCAAGGATGCGCGTAACTTCAAGCCCTAGGGCCTGATCGTTCAGGCAAAGACAAAGTATTTGCGCACGGTCTCGACCACTTCCCAGGTGCCCTTCATCCCGGGCTCGACGATAAAAATATCGCCGGCGCGCAGGTGAATCGGCGCCTGGCCCTCTGGGGTGATGATGCAGTAGCCCTCCTGAAAGTGGCAGTACTCCCATTTTTCATAGGCCACCTGCCATTTGCCGGGTGTGCAAATCCAGGTGCCCATGATCTTGCTGCCGTCCGCCGAGGTGTAGGCGTTGAGGTTGACGGTGTGCGGCTCGCCGGCGATGCGCGTCCATTTGCAGGCATCCAGCAGCGGAATCGGCTGGGTATCACGCAGTACGGTAATCGGTGACATGGGTGGCTCCTGAGGTCGGTAGAACAACAGACGCCAGCCTAGGGCCGCCATCCTGCCGCGACTGTCCTGAAGTCGACCTGCAACTGCCTGGAAGCGCAGCCCCTTCGCCCAGGCTGATGCGCAAACCGCGTGCTACCTTGAAGGGGGCCTGTTGGTTTATTCCCGCCGCTTGCCCGATCCGGAGATGCTTTATGTCCAGTCTTTACCGCTTGGTCACCCGCAGTGATTTTGACGGCCTGGTATGCGCCGCCCTGCTCAAACACCTCAACCTGATCGACGACATCCTCTTTGTCCACCCCAAGGACATGCAGGACGGCAAAGTGGCGATCACCAGCAACGACATCACCACCAACCTGCCCTACGTGCCCGGCTGTTACCTGGCCTTTGACCACCACCTCAGCGAGACCATCCGCAACCAGCCGGCGAGCAATCACCTGATTGATGCTGATGCGCCGTCTGCAGCCAGGGTGGTGTGGAAACACTACGGTGGCCACGACGCCTTCCCACGGGACTGGGATGAAATGATGGAGGCCGTGGACAAGGCCGATGCCGCACAATTCAGCCGCGACGAGATCCTCGACCCGCAGGGCTGGGAACTGCTGAGCTTTATCATGGATGCACGCACCGGCCTCGGGCGCTTCCGCGACTTCCGCATCTCCAACTACCAACTGATGATGCAGCTGATCGACTTCTGCCAGACCCACGGCATTGCGGAAATCCTCGAACTGCCGGATGTCGATGAGCGCGTGGCGCTGTATCTGGAGCACCAGCGCGAAGCCAAGGCGCAGATCCAGCGCTGCGCCACGGTCTACCACAACCTGGTGGTGCTGGATCTGCGTAACGAGGAGACGATCTACGCGGTCAACCGCTTCGTCATCTATGCGCTGTATCCGCAGTGCAATATCTCAATCCACGTGATGTGGGGCGTCAAACAGCAGAACACCGTGTTCGCCATTGGCAAATCGATCCTCGACCGCAGCTCCAATACCAATGTCGGCGAACTGTGCCTGAGCTACAACGGCGGCGGCCACGCCAACGCCGGCACCTGCCAGGTGGCCAACGAGGATGCCGAGGCGGCGCTGCGTGAGCTGATCGCTGAAATCACTGCTGACGGTTAAACCCCGCAGTAGACTGGGCGTAGCCTCAAGCAGGTGGTTTAAAAACGTCGGCGAGGCCGCCGAGACAAGGCAAAAACAGGCGAAAAAGCGGAGTGTACGAGCTGTACATGAGCATTTTGAGCCTGTTTTTAACGCCGTATCGGCAACGTAGATAGTTTTTAAACCGTCTGCCAGAGGGTTAAGCTGTGGCCCATGAGCACAGCCCCCTTTATTACGCCGCTTGAATCCAGCCGCACGGATGCGCCTTCTGGCTTGCGCATCGGCGGCGACTGGACGCTGCCTCACTACGCCAGCCTGGAAACCGAGGTGCTGGCACTGCGCGGCACGCTGAACAGTGCCGCCAGTATTGACCTGCAAGACCTTGGCGCGCTGGACACCGCCGGCGCCGCGCTGTTGGTGGAGTTACTCGGCAGCCAGCGCCTGGCGCAGCTGGCCAACGATGCCCCGGGCCTGGCCAGCGAGCGCCGCGCGTTGTTGCAGACGGTAGGTAACGCCATCGCCGATGCCGGTGACGCGCTGCCAACCAAGCGTATCCCCGCCTGGCGCGAGTTTTTCGGGCAAATTGGTCAGGCTGTGGAAGAACTCTGGCAGCAAGGTGTGGCGCTGCTCGGCTTTATCGGCATGACCCTGGCGGCGATGTTCGCCATCCTCCTGCGCCCCGGCCGTTGGCGCATCACCTCGCTGATCGCCCATCTACAACAAAGCGGCTTGAACGCCGTGCCCATCGTCGCCCTGCTGACCTTTCTGGTCGGCGCGGTAGTGGCCTTTCTCGGCGCCACGGTGCTCGCCGATTTTGGCGCGAGCATCTATACGGTCGACCTGGTGGCGTTCTCCTTCTTGCGTGAGTTCGGCGTGCTGCTCACCGCCATCCTGATGGCCGGGCGCACCGCCAGCGCCTTTACCGCGCAGATCGGCTCGATGAAGGCCAACGAGGAAATCGATGCCATCCGCACCCTGGGCCTGAGCCCCATGGAGCTGCTGGTGCTGCCACGGGTGTTCGCCCTGCTGATCGCCCTGCCGATCCTCACCTTTATCGCCATGCTCAGCGGCATCCTCGGCGGCGCGGTGGTCTGCGCCCTGAGTCTGGACATCTCGCCGACCATGTACCTGGCCATGCTGCAGGAAAATATCGCCCTCAAGCACTTTGTCGTGGGCATGGCCAAGGCGCCGCTGTTTGCCTTCCTGATCGCCGTGATCGGCTGCCTGGAAGGCTTCAAGGTCACCGGCAGCGCGCAGTCGGTGGGCGAGCGCACCACCTCCAGCGTGGTGCAGTCGATTTTCGTAGTGATCGTGCTCGACGCCCTGGCCGCGCTGTTTCTGATGGAGATGGGCTGGTGATGGGCGAAGCGATTATCGAGGTACGCAACCTGGTCAACCGCTTCGGCGCGCAGACCGTGCACCAGGACCTGGCACTGGACCTGTACCGCGGCGAAGTGCTCGGCGTGGTCGGCGGCTCGGGCACCGGTAAATCGGTGCTGCTGCGCAGTATTCTCGGCCTGCGCCGCGCCAACGCCGGCACCGTGCGGGTATTTGGCGAGGAGTTGCTGAGCCTGCCGCCCGAGCAACGCTCGCAGCTGGAGCGGCGTTTCGGCGTGCTCTATCAGCGCGGCGCGCTGTTTTCTTCGCTGACGGTGACCGAAAACATCGCCCTGCCGCTGCTCGAACATGCCGGCCTCACCCGCGCTGCCGCCGAACGCCTGGCCCAGGTCAAACTGGCGCTGGTCGGTCTGCCGCGTGAAGCCGGCGACAAATACCCGACCGAGTTGTCCGGCGGCATGATCAAACGCGCAGCGCTGGGGCGGGCGCTGGCCCTGGAGCCGGACATCCTGTTTCTCGACGAACCCACCGCCGGGCTCGATCCGATTGGTGCGGCGGCCTTCGATCAACTGATCCTGACCCTACGCGATGCCCTAGGCCTCAGCGTGTTTCTGGTCACCCATGACCTGGACACCCTCTACACCATCTGCGACCGAGTGGCCGTGCTCGCAGAAAAACGCGTGCTGGTGGCCGACCGCCTGGACGTCGTGACCGCCACCGACAACCCTTGGATTCACGAGTATTTTCACGGCCCGCGCGGACGCGCAGCCGAACAGGCCGCTAACAGCGCGCCAGGGAGAAATTGAATGGAACCACGCGCCCACCACGTATTGATCGGCCTGTTTACCGTGCTGATGGTCGCCGCCGCACTGGGCTTTGCCCTGTGGCTGAGCAAAGCCAGCTCGGACCAGGAAATCAACGACTACGATGTGATCTTCACCGAGGCCGTCAGCGGCCTGTCCCAGGGCAGTGCCGTGCAATACAGCGGGATCAAGGTCGGCGATGTGATCAGCCTGCGCCTCGACCCGAATGACCCACGCAAAGTGCGCGCGCATATCCGCGTCAACGCCAACACACCGATCAAAGAAGACACCCGCGCCCGCCTGTCGATCACCGGGATCACCGGCGCCTCGCTGATCCAGCTGCACAGCGGCTCGCCGGAAAGCCCCATGCTGGTCAGCAAGGGCGATCAACGAGCGGAAATCATCGCCGATCCTTCGCCGCTATCACGGCTGATGTCCAATGGCGAAGACCTGGTGCTCAGCGTCACGCGCCTGCTCAACCGCGCCAACCAGCTGTTCTCCCGCGACAATATCGGGCGCATCTCGCGCACCCTGGAAAACATCGAACAGACCAGCGCCAGCGTCGCCGAGCAGCGCGACGAGCTGCGTACCGCCCTGCAACAGATGAGCACGGCCAGCCAGGAAGCCGCCGACCTGATGCGCAACGCCAACCAGTTGCTCAGCGGCCAGGGCCGCGAAGCACTGGACAGCGCCAGCCGCCTGATGGCCTCACTGGAGCGCAGCAGCAACAACGTCGAGCGCCTGCTCAGCGACAATCGCGCCGCCCTCGACGGCGGCATGCAGGGCATCGGCGAGCTGGGCCCGACCATTATCGAACTGCGCGAAACCCTCAGCGCCCTGCGCTCCTTCGCCCGCCGCCTGGAGGAAGACCCGGCCGGCTACCTGCTGCGCAGCGACACCATCAAGGAGTTTCAACCATGAGTCGTCTTCGCCTGCTCGCCGCCCTCTTGCTGATCGGCAGCCTGGCCGCCTGCTCGGTCTTGCCGAAAAGCCAGGTGCTGAGCATCTACCGCCTGCCGGCCAGCAGCCTGCCCAGCCATGACGCCAGCGCCGACTGGGCACTGCGGGTGAACAAGCCCTACAGCAGCCAACTGCTCGACAGCACGCGGATTGCCGTATTGCCGCCTGGCGACCAGATCAGCGCCTACCAGGGCGTACGCTGGAGCGACCGTGCGCCATTGCTGCTGCGTGACCGGCTGATCGATGCCTTCCTCGACGACGGCCGCCTCAAGGCCGTCAGCAGCGATGAAAGCCGCCTGCAGGCCGACCTGGAACTGGACGGCGACCTGCGCGCCTTCCACAGCGAATACCTGAACGGCCGCCCGGCCGCGCGCATTCTGTTCGAGGCCCGCCTGGTGCAGAGCGGCAGCCTGCGCATCCTCGCCAGCCGGCGTTTCGAAGTCAGCCAGGCGGCCAGCGACACCTCGGTGCCCGCGGTAGTCAACGCCTTCGGCCAAGCCAGCGACCAACTGGCCCGCGAGGTGCTGGAATGGACCCTGAACCAGGGACAGAGCGCGCAGCAAAAATGAACTGAGTTGTTCCAACGAGGGGCGAACCATGGACAAATTTATGCAAGCGGCCATCGATGAAGCCCGCCAGGGCCTGGCCGAAGGCGGCATCCCGATCGGCTCGGTGCTGGTGCACAACGGCCAGATTATTGGTCGCGGCCACAACCGCCGCGTACAACAGGGCAGCGCCATCCGTCATGGTGAAATGGACGCCCTGGAAAACGCCGGCCGGCAGAGCGCACAGACCTACCGCGAGTCGGTGCTCTACACCACCCTCTCGCCCTGCGCGATGTGCAGCGGGGCGATCCTGCTGTATGGCATCCCCAAGGTGATCATCGGCGAGAACCAGACCTTCCTCGGCGAAGAAGCGCTGCTGCGCGAGCGTGGCGTGCAGCTCGATGTGCTGCACAACAGCGAATGCCTGCACCTGATGCAGGAGTTTATCGCCGCCCAGCCGACGCTGTGGAACGAGGATATCGGCGAGTAGCGGCTATCCCTGCTGCCCCACCAACCAACTGCGCACCTCGGCGTAGGGATAATCTTCCAACGCGGCAAACCCGCCGAGCTGGCGTGCCTTGAGCTTGGTAAACAGCGGCACGCTGATACCGCAGAGAAAGCGCGTCAGGCATTCGGCGCTTGGCGCACTGCCTTTGAGCTCCTGATGCTTGCGCACAAAGCCGTCGCATAGCCCGTGCACATCCTGCTGCCCCAGAGGCGGCAAGGCCGGTGGCGCAGGTAACTGGGCCACTTGCCCACGGCATACTGAACAATGCCCACACTGCTGCGGCGCGTTGGCGTCGCCGAAATAGGCGGCCAAGCGCTGGCTCAGGCACTGTTCGCTGGCAAACAGCGCGAGCATGGCGTGAATCCGGCGGATTTCGCTGGCTTCCTGCTGGCTGAAATAGCCGTGTAATTCCGCGCCCAAGGCCTCCGGATCGAAACCCGGGTCGAGCAGCGCATAGACCTCGGTCATCTGCTTGCTTTCCAGCTCAATCCAGCCCTTTTCCTGGAAGTAATCCAGGGCCTTGATCACCCGGCCGCGCTCGGCCTGGTGCTGCTGGTAGAGCTGGTCGAAGTCCACCGTGCACCAGGTGCGCGCGCGTTGCGAGGTAGCGACCAGCGCCTCGACAAACTGCCGCCGCTCGCCCTCGAACTTCTCCAGCAGCGCTTCGGGCTCCAAGAGGAATTTGAAGCGATATTCGGCGAAATAGGCGTAACGCGGGGCGATGATGCCGCGTAGCTCCAGCTGCACCAGCAGAGTTTTCAGCGGCAGCTGACGGATATTGCTCTGCTCGGAGAGTTGGTTAAGCATCAGCTCCCATTCGCCGCTGCCATTTTTTCCAGGTGCAGTGCTGCCCAGCAACTCATCCAGTACACAACGAATGCCGTCCAGCTCCGGCGTGTCGCCGTAAACGAAGTTTTCCAGCACGTTGAGGCTGTCGCGGTTGGCCAGCACCAGGCAGTCGGAGGGCTGGCCATCGCGCCCAGCGCGGCCGATTTCCTGACTGTAATTCTCGATGGATTTCGGCAGGTCGAAGTGCAGCACATTGCGGATATCGGCCTTATCGATACCCATGCCGAAGGCGATGGTGGCGACGATGCAGTTGATCTGCCCCGCCATAAACTGGCGCTGAATCGCCTCGCGGGACTCATGTGGCATGCCGGCGTGGTAGGCGCTGGCGGCAATGCCGCGCTGGCTCAGGCGCGCAGCCACCTGTTCGGCGGTCTTCTGTTGGGTCACGTAGACAATACTCGGCTGCTCGGCCTTGGCTCCTAGCCACTGCTCTAGGCGGCGCTGCTTGTCGGCACCACTGACCGGTTCGACCAGCAGGTTGAGGTTGGCGCGGTAGAAGCCGGTGGTGACCACATCATCGGCGGCGATGGCGAACTTCTGCTGCATATCGGCAATCACCGGCGGCGTGGCCGTGGCGGTGAGCAGCAGCACCTGCGGGATGCCGAACTGGCGCTGGTAATCCGGCAGCTTGAGGTAATCCGGACGGAAGTTGTGCCCCCACTCGGAGATGCAGTGAGCCTCGTCGATCACCAGCAAGGAGATCGGTACCTGGGCGATAAAGTTGCGAAAGCGCTCATTCTTCAGGCGCTCGACCGAGATCATCAGAATCTTCAGCTCGCCGGATTTCGCCCGGGTCATCACCGCGCTGGCATCCTCGCGGCTTTGCGCCGAATCGATACTGGCGGCGCTGATACCACGGCTATGCAGAAACGCCAACTGATCCTGCATCAGCGCCAGCAAGGGCGAGACCACCAGCGTCAGGTGCGGCAGATGCAGCGCCGGCAGCTGGTAGCACAGCGACTTGCCCGAACCGGTGGGGAAGATCGCCGCCGCCGAACGGCCCGCCAGCACGGCCGTCACCACGCGCTCCTGACCGGGCCGCAGTTGCTGAAAGCCAAACACACGCTCAAGGGTACTCATAGCTGTCACTCCATTGACCGCACTGGCGGCAAACAATGATTAATTCCTACAAGCCGCGCTGCTATTGCCAATCCAACTAACACCACGGGCCACACAGGCGTACATTCAAACCATGCAAATAAAAAAGGAGATGAGTATGCAGGTATCTGGTTTCAGCGGCAGCTTGCCGGTTACCCACTAGATCGCTCACCACCCAGGCCAGATGGCCGCGCAGCATAGACCCCGGAAGAACCGGAGTAGCTGATGCGAACCACAGGCCGATGCGCAGTCTGGCGGGACAACTCAGGTTCGCCGTGAGTTATGCCAAACCATAGACCTAACGCCGCCACACAACTCGAAAGCGCCAGCGGCCACCCGCGACATATCGACACCTACCTGGCACTTGCCAGTCATGCTGAAGTCGACAGCCGCAGCCAATGGCTCTGGAAATCGCCTGAGTTGCCAACCCCGTTAGCGCTGTGGCCCGAGACAGCCATATAGCAACAGCCAGGCCGTGCAGAGCGGCCACCTGAGCAACAGTGCAACGCGCAACACTCGCAAACGTGCCTGATCTGTTAGCAGATACGCACCCAAAGCCGCCTCCGGGCGGCTTTTCCGTTTCTTATCGCACATGCAAAGCACCGTGGGAGGGGCTTTAGCCGCGACAACTTATTAAGAGCTCGCCGCTAAAGCGCCTCCCACCGGTTATCGCTGTGATTTCCCGTGCATAAAAAAACCGCCGATTAAGGCGGTTTTTTCAGTACGGCGCTTACAACTTAGAGTTGCGGGCCGGCGTTGCGGATGGCGTCGGACACATCGAATTTCTTGAAGTTCTCGATGAACAGACCGGCCAGGCCTTTGGCGGCTTCGTCGTAGGCGTTCTTGTCTTCCCAGGTGTTGCGCGGGTTGAGCAGGTTGGTTTCAACGCCCGGTACCGACTTCGGCACGCTCAGGTTGATGATCGGCAGCAGCTCGGTTTCGGTGCCGATCAGCGCGCCGCTCTGGATCGCTGCGATCACGCCACGGGTGGTCGGGATATTGAAGCGCTTGCCAACGCCGTAGCCGCCGCCGGTCCAGCCGGTATTGACCAGGTAGACCTTGGAACCGAAGCCGCGGATACGCTTGATCAGCAGCTCAGCGTACTCGCCAGCCGGACGCGGGAAGAACGGCGCGCCGAAGCAGGTGGAGAAGGTCGACTTGATGCCGCCGCCGCTGCCCATTTCGGTGGAACCGACCAGCGCGGTGTAGCCGGAGAGGAAGTGGTAAGCCGCTTGCTCTTCGTTGAGGATCGATACCGGTGGCAGTACGCCAGTCAGGTCGCAGGTCAGGAAGATCACGGCGTTCGGCTCGCCGCCGAGGTTCTTCTCGCTGCGCTTCTCAACCAGCTCCAGCGGGTAGGCCGCACGGCTGTTCTGGGTCAGGCTGTCGTCGGCGTAGTTCGGTACGCGATTTTCGTCGAGAACGACGTTTTCCAGTACGGCGCCGAACTGGATGGCTTTCCAGATCACCGGCTCGTTCTTCTCGGACAGGTCGATGCACTTGGCATAGCAACCGCCTTCGATGTTGAACACCACGCCCACGCCCCAGCCGTGCTCGTCGTCGCCGATCAGGTAGCGGCTTTCGTCGGCCGACAGGGTGGTCTTACCGGTGCCGGACAGGCCGAAGAACAGGGTCACGTCGCCTTCTTCACCGATGTTGGCGGCGCAGTGCATCGGCAGCACGTCGGCGTCTGGCAGCAGGAAGTTCTGCACGCTGAACATGGCTTTCTTCATTTCACCGGCGTAACGCATGCCGGCGATCAGGACTTTCTTGGCAGCAAAGTTGAGGATCACGCAGCCATCGGAGTTGGTGCCGTCACGCTCCGGTACGCACTCGAAGTTGGCGACGTTGAGCACTTGCCACTCACCTTTGCCAGCCGGGTTGTACTGCTCCGGGTTGATAAACAGGCAACGGCCGAACAGGTTCTGCCAGGCGGTGGCAGTGGTCATCTTGACCGGCAGGTAGTGCGCGTCGGCAGAACCTACATGAACGTAGGAAACGAAGCTGTCCTGCGCGTCGGAGAACGCCTGTACGCGGTCCCACAGGGCATCGAACTTGTCAGCCGGGAACGGACGGTTGATCGCGCCCCAGGCGATTTTTGCCTCGGTGCTCGGCTCTTGCACGATGAAGCGATCAGCCGGCGAACGACCCGTGCGATGGCCTGTGCGTACAACCAGGGAGCCGTTGGCGGCCAGCTCGCCTTCACCGCGACGAAGGGCTTCTTCGACCAGTTGGGCAGCGCTGATGTCGGTGTACACGGCGTTGTTGGCTTGCGTCATGTGGGTCCCCGTCGGCCACGTGGCCGAGTCTTCCGAACGTTTTGTAGTAGAAAATCAAGCACTACTACAGCGAAAAAAGTGCGCCGGATTATGCCAGAAAAAGCCAGCTGCGGGTGCAGCCTCTGATCAGATCATGCCGGTGCGATTTGCGGCTATTTGCCACAGAACCTGCTTAGGATTTAGTGGCGCGTATCCGATGGTGCTTCGATGCTGCCATCGATAAACAGTTGCAGTACATCCGCCGCATCGAACAGGTAGCGCTCGTTGCAGAACTGGCAATCGATTTCCACGCTGCCGCCATGCTCCTGCACCAGCGCCTCGGCGTCGGCCTGGCCGAGGCTGATCAGCGCGCGGCTGGAGCGCTCACGCGAGCAGCTGCAACGGAACTGCAGGGCGCGCGGGTCAAACAGGCGCAGCGCTTCCTGGTGATACAGACGGTGCAGCAGGGTTTCGTTATCCAAACCCAGCAGCTCCTCGGCCTTCAGCGTATCGGCCAGGGCCATGGCGTGCTGCCAGCTGGCTTCACGCTCATCTGCTTCCTTCAAACGGTCGGCCGGCAGCTGCTGCAACAGCAGGCCGCGGGCACGTTGGCCATCGGCACTGAGCCAGAAACGCGTCGGCAACTGCTCGGAGGTGGCGAAGTAATTGGTCAGGCAATCGGCCAGGGTGTCCCCTTCCAGATCGACGATGCCCTGATAACGCTGCCCGGACTTCGGGTCGACGGTCATGGCCAGCACGCCATCGGGCATCAGCTCGCGCAGGTTGGCATCGGCAGTGATCTGTTCGGCGTGGTAGCGGGCGATACCGCGCAGCTCGCCTTCGCTGGAGCATTCGACCATCAGCAATGGCACTGCACCGGAGGAACGCGCCTGCAGAATCAGCAAACCTTCGAATTTCAGCGTGCCAATCAGCAAGGAGGCGGCGGCCAGCAGTTCACCCAGCAGTTGGGCGACCGGTTGCGGGTAGGTGTGCTTGGCCAGCACATGGCTATAACTGTCGGTCAGGCCGACCAGTTCGCCACGGATATCGCTGTCGTCGAACAAGAAGCGTTGGGAAAAATCAGACATGCCAACTTCACTGAATGTGACTCGGCCCGCGATTTTAGGCGCAAACGCCCGTCCGACCAAGCGCCTCTTATCTATCAGCGCTGCGGGCGGAAGCTATCGATAGCCACCAGCATCACAGTTAGCGGCAAAAGGCAGGACGAAACTTTGCATTCTTGTGACCAACTCCCTAGCATGCGCGCCGCCTTAAAGCCCTTACAGATGACAAGGATGCCACTGCATGAACCCTTCTTTTATTAACGACCAGTGGCGTATCCGCCCGCTGGTTGCCTGCCATATCGTCGCCCTGCTGCTGCTCGCCAGCTGGCTGTGGGCACCCAGCCGCGCGCTGTGGGACCAGTTCGATCTGCAGCTGTTTGCCCTGCTTAACGAACCCGTGCATAGCGCCGGCCTGTGGGCACAGACCTGGGCAATCGGCAGCATGCGCCCGGTGGACCTGGGTGTTGGCGTGCTGATGCTGGCGGTGATGCTCAAGGCTGACCTGGTGTTCAGCGGCGCCCAGGTACGCAAAGCGCTGTATGCCTTTCTCGCGGCGCTGATCGTGATGCTGCTGTTTCGCGTCGGCTTCGCCGAGCTGGTCAAGCTGATGGACTGGCAACGACCAAGTGCATCGCTGGTGGTGGAAGGTGCAGCGCGGCTGACTGAGATGTTCCCGACCTGGGAAGAGCGCTGGGATATGAAAGACAGCGCCACCCGCAGCTTCCCCGGTGATCACGCCTCGGTGCTGCTGATCTGGGCGATGTTTATGAGCTTCTTCGCGCGCTATTGGCGCCTGCTGCTGGTCTGGACGATGGCAGTGATCTTTATGCTGCCGCGCCTGGTAGCCGGCGCACATTGGGGCTCGGACGCTCTGGTGGGCGGCGTATTCCTCGCCCTGCTGGCACTGGCCTGGGGCTGCTTTACACCGTTTGCCTACAAAACCAGTGAGTGGCTGGAATACGTCACCCAGCCGCTGCTCAAAAGCCTGGCCAAGCTGCCACTGCTGGGCCGTCTGAGCGTTATCAGCGGGCGCTAGATATAAGGCGCCACGCCCCTAGGCTTCTTCGTCAGCCCAGGGATGGCGCAGGCCGCCGTCTTGCCGATCATTGAAGTCGTGCATCTGCCGACGCTGTTTCTTGCTCGGCCGGCCATCGGTCTGCATACCCAACGCCCCTGCCTTGCGCTGCGCCGCCGCTTGCTCGCGGCGCTCGATGCTTTCTACCGTTTCGGCATACAACGCCTGCGCCTCAGGCGCGCCACGGCGTACCACTGAAAGCGCCTGCACCACCACGCTGCGCTCCTCGAAGCCGGTACGGATCACGTAGACATCACCGACTCTTGGCTCCTTACCCGGTTTGCAGCGCTCACCGCGATGGTGCACCTTGCCGCCCTCGATAGCCGCCTTGGCCAAGGCGCGGGTTTTATAAAAGCGCGCAGCCCACAGCCATTTATCCAGGCGTACCTTGTCGTCGTCTTTATCGCTCATCTGATCCCCACTGATGCCCACTGTGCAGGCGGACATTTTGCCTGATGCAGTTGTCATAAGGGCCAACTAGAATGCCCGCAAATACCATGGATCGCCCTTTGAAGACTTTCGACCAACTTGGCGTAATCGGCCTGCGTGAATGGATCAACCTGCCGGAACTGGGCATGGTCGGCCTGCGTGCCAAGATTGATACCGGCGCCAGCACCTCCAGCCTGCACGCCAGCGAGATCCAGCCGTTCGACCGCGATGGCGAACCCTGGGTACGCTTTACCGCGCACCTCGGCACCCTGGTACAGCGCCGTCATCGCTGCGAAGCGCAGCTGGTTTCTGTGAAAACCATCAAAAGCTCAAATGGTCACGCGCAGTCGCGTTATGTGATCCGCACCAACCTGACCCTGGGCGAGCGCGAATGGCCGGTGGAGTTCACCCTGACCTGCCGCAAAACCATGCGCTACCGCGTGCTGCTTGGCTCCAAGGCGCTGATTGCCGGGCAGTTGCTGGTCAACCCGGCGCTGACCTACGTACAGAACAAACCCACCCTCGCTGACTCCCCTGGTGCCCAATGAAGATCGCCGTGCTGTCGCGCAACCCGCGCCTGTATTCCACCCGACGCCTGGTCGAAGCCGGGCAGCTGCGGGGCCACGAGATGGTGGTGATCGACACCCTGCGGGCCTATATGAACATCGCCAGCCACAAGCCGCAGATCCACTACCGTGGCAAGCCGCTGGAAGGCTTTGATGCGGTGATCCCGCGGATTGGCGCGTCGGTGACCTTTTATGGCTGCGCGGTGCTGCGCCAGTTCGAGATGATGGGCGTATTCCCGCTCAACGAATCGGTGGCCATCGCCCGCTCGCGGGACAAACTGCGCTCGCTGCAACTGCTGTCCCGTCGTGGTATCGGCCTGCCGGTGACTGGTTTCGCCCACTCGCCGGACGACATCGCCGACCTGATTGACATGGTCAACGGCGCGCCCCTGGTGATCAAGGTGCTGGAAGGCACTCAGGGCATTGGCGTAGTGCTGTGTGAAACGGCAACCGCCGCCGAGTCGGTGATCGAGGCCTTTATGGGCCTCAAGCAGGACATCATGGTGCAGGAGTACATCAAGGAAGCCGGCGGTGCGGATATTCGCTGCTTCGTGGTCGGCGACAAGGTGATCGCCGCAATGAAGCGTCAGGCCAAGCCAGGCGAATTCCGCTCCAACCTGCATCGCGGCGGCAGCGCCAGCCTGATCAAGATCACCCCGGAAGAACGCATGACCGCCATCCGCGCCGCCAAGGTGATGGGCCTGTCGGTGGCCGGCGTGGATATCCTGCGCTCCAACCACGGCCCGCTGGTGATGGAAGTGAACTCATCGCCGGGCCTGGAAGGCATTGAAACCACCACCGGCAAGGATGTCGCCAGCCTGGTGATTCAGCACCTGGAGAAGAACAGCGGCCCGAACCTAACCCGTACTAAGGGCAAGGGGTGAGCCGGGCATAGGCGAAGCCCGGTCAAGAATTGCGAAACGCTGCAGGCTGTAGGGTGGATGACGCTCTTTTCATCCACCATGAGACAGCCGCTGGTGGATGGGTGAAACGTCATCCACCCTACACCTGAACCTTGTCTCGACCGCGCCTAACCGTGATGAGCCGCCATCCAAGCCTGGAAGTCCGCCTCTTTTAGCGGCCGGCTAAAGTAATACCCCTGACCCAGCGAGCAGCCATGCTGACGCAAACAGTCGAGCTGCCACTGGCTTTCGATGCCTTCGGCCACGCATTCCAGGCCCAGGTTGCGGGCAATCACCAGAATGGTCTGCACCAGCATCAGGCCGCTGCCGTCCTCACCGTCCATGTCCCAGGTAAAGCTGCGGTCGATCTTCAGACGATCCAGCGGCAGACGCTTGAGGTAGGTCAGCGAGGAGTAGCCGGTGCCGAAATCATCGATGGCGAAACGCACGCCCAGCGCCTTGAGCGCCTGCATATTGCTGATGCACTGCTCAACCTCCTCCAGCAGCACGCCTTCGGTGATTTCCAACTCCAGCGCCGTGGCCGGCACCTGATGGCGCTGCAGGCACTCGCTGATGCGCGCCACACAACTGCGTTGGCGCAGCTCGCGCGGGCTCAGGTTGACCGCCAGCACCAGCTGCGGCCACTGCGGTAACCAGCGCGCTAATGCCGCGCAGGCCTGTTCCAGCACCCAGGCACCGAGCTCCTCGATCAAGCCGGTTTCTTCAGCCAGCGGGATAAAGTCGCCGGGCATCACTTCGCCGCGCTCTGGATGCACCCAGCGCAGCAGCACTTCCGCACCAGCAATGCGCTCGGTGGCCAGCGCCAGTTGCGGCTGAAACACCAGATACAGCTGATTGCGCTGCACCGCCTGGCGCAGCTCGCTCTGCATCTGCAAGCGCTGATCGATGGCCGCCTGCATTTCCGGGGCGAAGAAGTGCAAGGCGTTGCGCCCGCCCTGCTTGGCCCGGTACATGGCGGTGTCCGCCTGTTTCAGCACGTCGGCGGCCACCTGACTGCCGAAAGGGTGCAAAGCAATACCGATGCTGGCGCTGATCGACAGCTCATGGCCATCAATCCAGCAGGTGCCGACCAGGCTTTTCAGCAGTTTTTCCGCCGTAACGGCCGCCGCTTCCGCCGCCAGTTGCGGGTTGCTGTCGAGCCCTTCGAGCAGCACCACAAACTCGTCGCCACCCATCCGCGCCAGGGTGTCTTCGGCGCGCAAGCCGCTGGCCAGGCGCGCCGTAACCTCACGCAGGAGGCCATCGCCGACCAGATGGCCGAGGCTGTCGTTGACCGTTTTGAAGTGATCGAGGTCGATAAACAGCAGCGCGCCCAGGGTGTTCTCGCGCTGCTCGCGATCCATCGCGTGTTGCAAGCGGTCGAGCAGCAAACGCCGATTGGGCAGGCCGGTGAGTTCATCACTGAAGGCCAGCCGCTCTATCTCGCGCTGATAACGCTGACGCTCGGAAATATCGGTGACGCTGCCGCGAATCAGCACTGGCTCACCGGGCATGCGCACCAGGCGCACCTCGCAAGGAATCTGCCGGCCCTTGCTGTCGCGGTGCAGCCAGTCGAATACCGGCGCCTCGCCGGACATCGCCCGTTGCAGGTAGACCTGGCCCAGCTCGGCGGTCAGCTGGCCGTCCGCCTGCTTGCTCGGGCTTAGATCAAACACGCGCTTGCTGGCGATTTCTTCACGGCTGTAACGCAGCAGGCGCAAGGCGTTGTCATTGCACTCGACCAGCGTGCCGTGCAGATCGAACAGCATGATCGCCTCGGGCGCATTCTCGACGATGGTGCGGTAGCGCGCCTCGGCCTGCAGGCGCTCGCTGATGTCTTCCACCAGCAGCAGGAACATGCGCACCCGGCCAGTGCTGTGGCGCACCGCGCGCAGGCTGACGCGGGTATGTACCAGGCTGTCGTCGGCGCGGCGAAAGCGTTTTTCCAACTCAAAACCTTCACGGCGGCCGCTGAGCACCTGATCGAGCAGCGGCAGCTCGTTGTGCAGGTCGTCTTCCAGCGACAGCTCTTCCCAGCTCGACGCCAGCAGTTGTTCGCGCGAACGCCCGAGAATGCTGCAGAGCTTGTGGTTGACCTCCTCCCAGGCAAAGTTCGGGCTGGTCAGGGCCATGCCGATCAGCGGCGCCTCGAAGAACAGGCGCAGGCGCTCATCCCGTTCGCGCAGTTGCTGCTCGGCGTATTTACGCGCGCTGACATCCTGCAACGCGCCATACACCCGCACCAGCTCGGCGCCGTCGCGCTCGGTAATGCCACGAATACGCAGCCAACGCGTCTTGCCCTTGGCGGTGAGCAGGCGCACCTCGATATCGAATTGCTCCAGCCCATCGATCAGCTGCTGCAACACCTGTTCGGCCAGCACGCGGCCGCTGGCATCCAGGTAACTCAGGGCGCCATTGAGGTTAGGCGTGCCGTTTTTCGGGTCCAGCTCGTAGATACGAAAGCAGCCGGCGCTCCAGTCCATATCCTGCTCTGGCAGGTTCAGCACCCAGCCGCCGAGGTTGGCGATGTGCTCGGTCTGGCTGAACAGATAGCTCTGTTTGAGCAGCTCGTCGCTCTGTGAGCGCACTTGGGTGGCCAGCTGCTCGCGGGCGGTGACATCGCTCTGCAGGGCGACAAAATGGCTGATGCCCTGGTCATCGCGCATCGGCGCCAGGGTAAATTCGTTCCAGAATTGCTGGCCGTTCTTGCGGTAGTTACGCAGCACCACATCGCAGCCTATGCCCTCGCGCACGGCCTGCTGCAAGCGGCTCAAGCCCTGTTGCTGCTGGTCATCGCGCAGCAGGAAATTCCAGTTGTTGCCCAGGGCCTCCTCGCGGCTGTAGCCGGTAATCTGCTCGAAGGCCGGGTTGCAGTAGATCAGCGGCAACGCCGGCTGGCGCGCATCAGCAATGATCACCCCCAGAGGGCTGGCCTCCAGCGCCAGATTGGCCAGGGCCAGTTGCTGCTGCATTTGCGCACTGCGCGCCAGCGCCTGGCGCAGGTCGCTCAGGCTGCGCCCCACCAGCAGGGTGGCGAGCATAAATAGCAGCACGCTGAAGTGCAGCTCCATGCGTTGCGGGTCGAGCCAGGCCGCGCTATTCACCAGGCCGCGCAGCAGCGGCAGGATCAGCACCATCAATACGCTGAGCACCGCACCACAGAGGCCGCCGGCAAAACCCCAGACCAACGCCAGACCCAGCATCATCACGCCAATCAGCGGCAGATTGAGGGTCAGTGGCAACACCCCAAGGAGCCAAGGCATGCCGATCAACAGCAGCACCAGCAGTGGCCAGGGCGGCAACTGGCGCAGCACCTCGGGCACCTGCTCGCAGCCGCTGTGCACGGGCCCAGCCAACCAGCCGTGGCGCCGCAGTAATGGGGTCAGATACACCAGCAAGGGGATGGCGATGGCCAGGGCGGTAAGGCTATCGGCCAGCCACAGGGTCATGCTTCCCGAGGGCAGCTCCTCCAGCGGCGCATGACCAAACAACCAGAGATTGCCCTGCACCCCCAGCGACATGGGCACAATCGGCAGCAGCACGCCAAGCAGCATAAAACGCAGCAAATGACTGAGATCGGGCAACGCCGGATCAAACGGCCGCTGCCGCAGCAACAGCCAGGCCAGCGCTACACCAAGGGTTTCCGGCAGGGCATAGAGCGGCGCCCACTGCCATTCCAGGCCCCACAACGGAATCGACAACGCGGCATTGAGGTACACCGCAAGCAATACGCGCGGCCCCCACCACAGGGCAAACACCAGCGCCAGGGCAAACGGTGGGTACCACAGTGCCGCCCCATCGGTGAACTGGGTCGCCAGGGAAAGCCAGGTGGCCAGATGGAGCAATGGCAGCGGCAGCAACCAGGTCCATGGTGAGAGGCGGTGGGGAACTGCAGGCATGCTGACCTCATGTCATCGCGCTGCTAAAGCATAGTTCAGCGCAACTGGGCCAGCATGCCTGGGTTTTCTTACACTGCGTCGCGCGGCAACAGCAGCCCCAACGGCAGGCAAACCCGAGCTTCCAGGCCACCGCCGGAGCGGTTACGCAATTCGACGCTGCCGCCGTGCAAGGCGGCGATGCGCTTGACGATGGCCAAGCCCAACCCGGCGCCCTGGCCGCCACGGGCGCGGTCGCCACGGATAAAGGGGTTGAAGATGCTGCCCAACTCGGCCGGATCAATGCCCGCGCCACGGTCCAGCACACTCAGCACCACATAAGGCGCGCTGTGGTCGCCAGACAGGGACACCGCCACTTCCACCGCATTGCCGCCGTAACGCAGGGCATTTTCGATCAGGTTGACCAGGAGCCGCTTGAGCGACACCCGGCGCAACGGGAAAGCCGGCACCGGCTCCATGCACAGGCGCACCATTTCCTGCTTCTGGTTGTAGGGCGCGACCACTTCGCTGATCAGCTCGCGCAGGTCGAGCTGCTCCAACGGCTCGTCACGGCCATCGCGGATAAAGGCGAGGAACTGGTCGAGGATTGCATCCATGTCCTCGATATCACGGACCATGTCCTCAGTCAGCTCCGAGTCGGTGTGGAGAAACTCCATGGACAGGCGCAGGCGAGTCAGTGGCGTACGCAGGTCGTGCGATACCCCGGCGAGCATCAGTTCACGCTCGCGCGCGGCTTGTTCGACGTCTTCGGCCATCTGGTTGAAGGCGCGGTACACCTCAGCCATCTCGTTCGGTGTATCGCCCACTGGCAGGCGCACGCTGCGGCCCTTACCGATCTGCCGGGCGGCAAACACCAGGCGATTCAAGGGCGCGCTGAGCTGACGAACGAAAATCCACGCCGCCGCCGTCGACAGCAGCCCAATCGCCAGGAACCAGCCAAGCACACTCCAGATTTTCTGCCCACGCAGTGGATGCGGATACAGCGGCACCCGCAGCCAGTCCTCACCCAGCGCCGGCGCATGCACCCAGAGCGCCGGCGGACTCTTGGCGCGTACCCGCACTTCGGTGTCCGGGCCCAGTTCGGTCTGCATCTGCCGGGCGAAAATCTCGCTATACGGCCAATGTTGCTCGGTGGCCGGCACCTGTTCGTGCGGCACGCGCTTAAGACCGGCGGCTTCGGCGATGGTGGCGCGGTCTTCCGGGTCCGCCGCCCAATAGGCGCGCAGGGTCAGCGCGGCGCCGTGGCTGTACTGGCGATCGACCAGCACATCCTCGTTCATCATCAGATAAACCAGGGTCAGCGCCTTGGAGAACAGCACCACGATCAGCACCAGCCACAGGGTGCGGGCGAAGAAACTTTGCGGGAACCAGAGAGGGGTTTTCATAGGCACTTACAGGGTTTTGTAGGAGCGGGCCATGCCCGCGAATGGATTGCGGATCGCGGGCATGGCCCGCTCCTACGATGGATTATTGCGCCGGGGTCACTTATTGCCGTCCGGCACAAACACATAACCCACGCCCCAGACCGTCTGGATATAGCGCGGCTTGGACGGGTCCGGCTCGATCAGCCGGCGCAGACGGGAAATCTGCACGTCGATGGAGCGCTCCAAGGCATCCCATTCGCGGCCACGGGCCAGGTTCATCAGTTTGTCGCGGGTCAGCGGCTCGCGGGCGTGTTGCACCAGCGCCTTGAGCACGGCGAACTCGCCGGTGGTGAGCATATGCACCTCATCACCCTTCTTCAGCTCGCGGGTGGCAAGGGACAGTTCGTATTCGCCGAAACTCACGCTTTCGTCTTCGCTGCCCGGCGCGCCCGGTACTACCGGGGCCTGGCGGCGCAGCACGGCCTTGATCCGAGCCAGCAGCTCGCGCGGATTGAACGGCTTGGCCAGGTAATCGTCAGCGCCCAGCTCCAGGCCCTGGATGCGGCTGGCCTCATCGCCCTTGGCGGTGAGCATGATAATCGGCACCTGGTTGTTCGCCTCGCGCAGGCGACGGCAGGCGGACAGGCCGTCTTCGCCCGGCAGCATCAGGTCGAGCACCACCAGATTGAACAGCTCGCGGGCCAGCAGACGGTCCATCTGCTCGACGTTTTCCACCGCACGCACGCGGTAGCCCTGCTCGTCAAAAAAGCGCTCAAGCAGGCGACGCAGGCGGGCGTCGTCGTCGACGATAAGGATTTTTTCGCCTTCAGCGGGAAGTGCAGTGCTGCTCATTCAGGGCTCCTTGTCCGGGCATCCGCCGGGCGCGGACGCGCTGGCAGTGTGCAATGGCCGGCATTATGGCTCAGGAGCCGCAGCCGACGTGCAGCCCATTGTTAGCAGATTTTTCCCCGACTGGTTCCCGGCGCGCTGCCGGGCAGTGTTTATAATGCGCGGCTTTCGTGTCTGGCCCGTGGTCTGCGTGGCTGGTTTTTCGTTTCAGTGTGGGTAGCTTTTTCTATGCTCAGCATCAACAACCGCATCGCCGAAGAACTGGGCGTACGCCCGCAACAGGTCGCCGCCGCCGTGGCGCTGCTCGACGAAGGCTCCACCGTGCCGTTTATCGCGCGCTACCGCAAAGAGGTCACCGGCAGCCTCGACGACACCCAACTGCGCAACCTGGAAGAGCGCCTGCGTTACCTGCGCGAACTCGACGAGCGCCGCGCCAGCATCCTCGCCAGCATCGAGGAGCAGGGCAAGCTGACCGCCGAGCTGACCCGCGAGATCAACCTGGCCGAAACCAAGACCCGCCTGGAAGACTTGTACCTGCCGTTTAAACAGAAGCGCCGCACCAAGGGCCAGATCGCCCTGGAAGCCGGCCTCGGCGAACTGGCCGACGCGCTGTTCAACGACCCAACCCTGAATCCCGAAAGCGAAGCCGAGCGCTTTATCGACGCCGAAAAAGGCTTTGCCGACGTCAAGGCCGTGCTCGAAGGCGCCAAATACATCCTGATGGAGCGCTTCGCCGAGGACGCCAACCTGCTGGCCAGCCTGCGCAGCTACCTCAAGGACAACGCCATCCTCAGCGCCCGCGTAGTCGCCGGTAAAGAGAACGAAGGCGCCAAGTTCCGTGATTACTTCGAGCACGACGAGAAGCTCAAGGGCGCACCGTCGCACCGCGCCCTGGCGATCTTCCGCGGGCGTAACGAAGGTATTTTGAGCGCCAGCCTGAAAGTCGGCGACGAGCTGCCCGGCAGCATGCACCCATGCGAAGGCATGATCGGCGAGCGCTTCGGCATCAGCGCCCGTGGCCGCGCCGCCGACAAATGGCTGGGCGAAGTGGTGCGCTGGACCTGGAAGGTCAAGCTCTACACCCACCTGGAAACCGACCTGTTTGGCGAGCTGCGCGAAGCGGCGGAAGACGAGGCGATCAACGTGTTCGCCCGTAACCTGCACGACCTGCTGCTGGCCGCCCCGGCCGGCCCGCGCGCCACCCTGGCGCTGGACCCGGGCCTACGCACCGGATGCAAAGTGGCGGTGGTCGATGCCACCGGCAAGGTGCTGGAAACCTCCACGGTTTACCCGCATGCGCCGCGCAACGACTGGGACGGCACCCTGGCGATCCTCGCCAAGCTGTGCGCCAAGCACGCAGTCGACCTGATCTCCATCGGTAACGGCACCGCCAGCCGTGAGACCGACAAGCTGGCCGCTGACCTGATCAAGAAGTTGCCGGGCCTGAATCTGACCAAAGTCATGGTCAGTGAAGCCGGCGCCTCGGTGTATTCCGCCTCGGAACTCGCGGCCAAGGAATTCCCGGATATGGACGTGTCGCTGCGCGGCGCCGTGTCCATCGCCCGCCGCCTGCAGGACCCGCTGGCCGAGCTGGTGAAGATCGACCCGAAATCCATCGGTGTCGGCCAGTACCAGCACGACGTGTCGCAGCTCAAGCTGGCGCGCTCGCTGGATGCGGTGGTCGAGGACTGCGTAAACGCCGTCGGCGTGGACGTGAACACCGCCTCCGCCGCGCTGCTGGCGCGCATCTCCGGGCTGAACACCACCCTGGCGCAGAACATCGTCGCCTTCCGTGACGCCAACGGCGCGTTCAACAGCCGCGCCGACCTGCTCAAGGTGCCACGCCTGGGCGACAAGACCTTCGAACAGGCGGCTGGCTTCCTGCGCGTGATGAACGGCAGCAACCCGCTGGACGCTTCCGCCGTGCACCCGGAAACCTACCCGCTGGTGCAGCGCATCGCCGCCGACACCGGCCGCGATATCCGCTCGCTGATCGGCGACTCAGGCTTCCTCAAGCGCCTCGATCCGAAGCAGTTCACCGACGACAAGTTCGGTCTGGTGACCATCGGCGACATCTTGAGCGAGCTGGAAAAACCCGGCCGCGACCCACGCCCGGAGTTCAAAACTGCCGAGTTCCAGGAAGGTGTGGAAACCCTTAACGACCTCAAACTGGGCATGATGCTGGAAGGCGTGGTGACCAACGTGACCAACTTCGGCGCCTTCGTCGATATCGGCGTGCACCAGGATGGTCTGGTGCATATCTCGGCGCTGTCGGAGAAATTCATCAAGGACCCACACGAAGCGGTCAAAGCCGGCGACGTGGTCAAGGTCAAGGTCATGGAAGTCGACATCCCGCGTAACCGCATCGCCCTGTCGATGCGCATGGGCGACACGCCCGGCGAGAAGATCGAAGGCCCGCGTGGCGGCGCACGTGGCGGCAAGCCGGCCGGCAACGCACCGCGCAGCGAACGCCATTCCAGCCAAGACAAACCGGCTCCGGCCAGCGGCGGCATGGCGGCGCTGTTTGCTAATGCCAAACAGTTGAAGAAGTAGGCATATGATGGCACTAGACACCTCCCCCATAGCCACCTTGCGCGTTTAACAAGTTAGCATTCGGAGAATGCAGTGAAGCCTGTGGTGGCAGTCATAGAATGGTACGGCCCATACACACTTGAAGACGCACGAGAGGCTTCGTTCGCCTATGCGGATGGAATCTATATCGCATTGGGCAAAACGAAGAATCAACGTGCATCTCGGCTGCAGTACGTTGGGCTAGCATCTGATCTCCCAACCCGTTTAAACGGGAGCCATCACAAGCTCCCACTCATTACTCGAGATAGAGAAATATGGCTCGGTGAGGTTGTCTCTCCCCGCACTCCCGGTAGAAAAATCAAGGTGACGGATCGTATGCTTGATCTATCCGAATGGGCACATGCTTACTTCCTCCAACTCCCCCTCAACAACAAGAAGAAAGCTACCCCGCCGGATCGCGCAATCACGGTTTACAACAGATGGTGGAAAAGAGACTTTGCAACGCCTTACAAGCGGCGACCGCACAATAGCTGGCCTGACATGATTGACTATGTGGGCCCTGACTACGATGCAAAGCTTGTTTGGTTTGGCGGAAAACAATTGATTCAGAACCCAGTCACGTTCAAATCAAATTGATAGGGCGACTCCCGCGTCGCCCTGACGCAAAAGCACAGCGCCCAGCTATAACCTTCTTCACCCGCCTCGGGTTATAAAGCGCTATCGACCGCTGAGCGCGGTTTTCTCGCCCCCTTGTAGAGCATGCGTGTCGTCCCCATATTGAGGCGACCGATGCGTGAAGGAATGCAATCTTGAGCGACCTGTTACCCCGCCGCCTGGCCCAGCTTGGCGAGCGCGCCAACCTCTCCCTGCTTTCCCAATGCCTGCACGGTATCGAGCGCGAATGCCTGCGCGTCGATGGCGACGGCCAGCTGGCGCTGACCCCGCACCCGGCCGCCCTCGGCGCGGCGCTGACCCACGCGCAGATCACCACTGACTACTCCGAATCGCTGCTGGAATTTATCACCCCGGCCGAGCCTGATCCGGCCGCGACCCTGGCTGACCTGGAGCAGATCCACCGTTTCGCCTACAGCAAGCTGGACGGCGAATACCTGTGGAGCCCGTCGATGCCCTGCGCCCTGCCGGATGAAGAGACGATCCCGATCGCCCGCTACGGCAGCTCACATATCGGCGAGCTCAAGTACGTCTACCGCAAGGGCCTGGCCCTGCGTTACGGCAAAACCATGCAGTGCATTGCCGGCATTCATTACAACTTCTCCCTGCCGGAAGCGCTGTGGCAACTGCAGCAGCAGGCTGAAGGCGACACGCGCAGCGCGCGGGATTACCAGTCGGCGCGCTATATCGCGCTGATCCGCAACTTCCGCCGTTACAGCTGGCTGCTGATGTACCTGTTTGGCGCCTCGCCAGCGCTGCACAAGGGCTTTATGCGCGGCCGCCCGCACCAGCTGCAGGAGCTGGATGGCGAAACCCTTTACCTGCCTTATGCCACCAGCCTGCGCATGAGCGACCTGGGCTACCAGAGCACCGCCCAATCCGGCCTGACGCCCTGCTACAACGACCTGGCCAGCTACACCGACAGCCTGCGCCAAGCGGTCGGCACGCCCTACCCGCCCTATGTGGACATCGGCGCGAAGAAGGATGGCGAGTGGCTGCAGCTGAACACCAACATCCTGCAGATCGAAAACGAGTACTACTCGAATATCCGCCCGAAACGCGTGACCTACAGCGGCGAGCGGCCGATCCAGGCGCTGATGGCCCGTGGCGTGCAGTACGTTGAAGTGCGCTGCCTGGACATCAACCCCTTCCTGCCGCTGGGTATTGATCTGACCGAGTCGCGCTTCCTCGACGCCTTCCTGCTGTTCTGCGCGCTGGCCGACAGCCCGCTGCTGGAAAACCGCGAATGCCATGCCTGCACCGACAACTTCCTGACCGTGGTCAAGGAAGGTCGCCGGCCGGGCCTGCAGCTGCAACGCAATGGCCAAGCGGTAGCGCTGCAAACCTGGGCCGATGAGTTGCTCGAACAAATCCGTCCGCTGGCCGAACTGCTCGACCAGAACCAGGGCGACAATGCCCACAGCCTGGCCTTGCAGGCGCAACAGGCCAAGGTCGCCGATACCAGCCTGACGCCGTCCGCTCAAGTGCTGGCGCAACTGCAAACGGGCCTGAGCTTTACCGAGTTCGCCCTGCGCCAGAGCAAGCTGCACGCCGAATACTTCCGCAGCCAACCGTTAAGCGCCGAACAGCAAGCAGCCTTCGAGGCCAGCGCTGCGCAGTCGCTGCAGGAGCAGGCCGAACTGGAAGCCCAGGAAGAAGGCGACTTCGACAGCTTTGCCGCGGCCTATCAGGCCAGCATTCTGGCGTTAGCTGTTTAACTGCGAAGCATGCCGGCTCGCGCGCAGCCGGCATTTCGCCAACTGCATCACATAAACCGCCAGCGGTGGCAAAAGCGGGATCAGCGGCGCAGCCCTGCCCAGACGATGCGGCTAGCATTGCACGGGTAAATCCACTGCGAGCTGCCGCCATGGCCTGCGCCGACCTCAACACGGAAGATGACCAGCACTGGAGCCTGGAAAGCCTCAACAAGGCTTACCAACAAGGCTACATGGCCGGGCTGACCGGACAAGCCAACACCCCGCGCGGGCTCGCCGCCGATGTGCTGATCGCCGCCTGGGAAGCCGGCTGGGACGACGGCCACGAGCAATTCGAGCTGCACAAACGCTACAGCGCCTGACCCCTCGCTCTACCCAACCCTCACCTGCCCACACCGTTTAACGCCCGCAGCACTTCAGCCTGCGCGGCGGCGTATCGCCTTGCCTTTGATCGGCGCTCACTCAGCCGCCGCGCACTAATTCGATTTTTATTCGATATAAATCGATAAAAACTCGCTAAAAGTTTTATATTTTGCTTTTAAAGCCGATTTTTATCGGATATAAATAGGCCATCCACTGTCATGACTCACCCGCGAGGCATGGCACAGTCGCCGGCCTCTGCTAGTGTCAGATGACCGCCCCAACTGCTCTTGAGGTGCCAAACCATGCCCCGTATCGTTACCGTCGCCGCCACCCAGATGGCCTGCTCCTGGGACACCGCTGCGAATCTCGCCAACGCCGAGCGTTTGGTGCGTCAGGCCGCCGGCAAGGGCGCGCAGATTATCCTGCTGCAAGAGCTGTTCGAGGCGCCGTACTTCTGCCAGAAACCCAACCCGGACTACCTGCAACTGGCCACCCCGACCGAGAGCAACCCGGCAATCCTGCACTTCCAGAAAATCGCCAAAGAGTTGCAGGTGGTACTGCCGATCAGCTTCTACGAACTGGCCGGTCGCGCGCGCTTCAACAGCATCGCGATCATCGACGCCGACGGCAGCAACCTCGGGATTTATCGGAAAAGCCATATCCCGGACGGCCCGGGCTACCACGAGAAGTACTACTTCAACCCCGGCGACACCGGCTTCAAGGTGTGGCATACCCGCTACGCCAAGATCGGCGTGGGCATCTGCTGGGATCAGTGGTTCCCCGAGTGCGCACGCAGCATGGCCCTGCTCGGTGCCGAGATTCTGTTCTACCCGACCGCCATCGGCAGCGAACCGCATGACCCAAGCATCAGCTCGCGCGACCATTGGCAGCGCGTACAGCAGGGCCACGCCGGGGCCAACCTGATGCCGCTGATCGCCAGCAACCGCACCGGCCGTGAAGACCAGGGCGATTACCACATCAACTTCTATGGCTCGTCGTTTATCGCCGACCAGTTTGGCGCCAAGGTGCAGGAAGCCAACGAAACCGACGAAGCGGTGCTGATGCACAGCTTCGACCTAGACCAGCTGGAGCATATCCGCAGCGCCTGGGGCAGCTTCCGTGACCGCCGCCCGAACCTCTACGGCCCGCTAAAAACCCTCGACGGCCATCTGGCCTCCGAGTAAAAACGCCTCGTAGGATGGGTTGCGACGCGCAGCGTTGATACCCATCCGTCCCCGCTCAATGTTTTGGTGAATTTATGACAACCCTGACGACTACCCCACGCGCCGACGGCTTCCGCATGCCCGCCGAATGGGAAAGCCATAGCCAAACCTGGATGGTCTGGCCCGAGCGCCCGGACAACTGGCGCTTGGGCGGCAAGCCTGCGCAAGCCGCGTTTACCGCCGTGGCCAGGGCGATTGCCGAATTCGAGCCAGTGACCGTGTGCGTGTCGGCTGGCCAGTACGAGAACGCCTGCGAGCGCCTGACCCACGCCAATATCCGCGTGGTGGAAATCACCACCGACGACGCCTGGGTGCGCGACACCGGGCCGACCTTTGTCACCAACAACAGCGGCGAAGTGCGCGGTGTGGATTGGGCGTTCAACGCCTGGGGCGGTCTGAATGGCGGGCTGTACGCCAACTGGGTGCGTGACGATCAGGTGGCGCGCAAGATTCTGCAGATCGAAGGCTGCGCGCGTTATCGCACCGATGAGCTGATTCTCGAAGGCGGCTCGATCCATGTCGACGGCGAAGGCACCCTGATCACCACCGAAGAATGCCTGCTCAACCCCAACCGCAACCCGCACCTGAGCCGCGAGCAGATCGAGCAGTACCTGGCCGATCACCTGGCCATCGACACAGTGATCTGGTTACCGGACGGTCTGTTCAACGACGAGACCGATGGCCACGTCGACAACTTCTGCTGCTACGTGCGCCCCGGTGAAGTGCTGCTGGCCTGGACCGACGACGCCACCGACCCCAACTACCCGCGCTGCCAGGCCGCCATGCGCGTGCTGGAAAGCGTACGGGATGCCAAGGGCCGTCAGTTGATCGTGCACAAGATGCCGATTCCCGGCCCGCTGTATGCCAGCGATGAAGAGTGTGCGGGAGTAGATCTGGTGGCCGGTACTCAGGAGCGCGATCCATCGATCCGCCTGGCTGGCTCCTACGTCAACTTCCTGATCGTCAATGGCGGCATCATCGCGCCCAAGTTCGACGACCCCAAGGATGCCGAAGCCGAAGCAATCCTGCGCCGCCTGTTCCCCGAGCATCGCGTGGTGATGGTGCCGGGGCGGGAGATTCTGCTGGGCGGCGGCAATATCCACTGCATCACCCAGCAGCAACCCGCGCCGCAACAGCACTGATAACTGACGCCTGACCAGTTAGCGGCTGGGCGTTAGACAGAACCTGTTTGCGATCTCGCGAGCTAGAGCCAGACAAGGCAAAAATAGCCGAGGAAGCGGAGTGTACTTTTGTACATGAGCATTCCGAGGCTGTTTTTAACGCCGGATGGCCGACGCGCAGCAGATCGTAAACAGGTTCTTAGTCCTGCATGGCCTGGGTAAACTGCCCAATCGCATCCACCACGCGCTGCGCTTCATCGCGGATTTCCAGCATCACCTCACCCGCCTTGTTAGCCAACAGCACGCCCTGTTCTGTTTTCTGCTTGCTGCCATCCATGCCACTGACCGCCTTCAGCGCCAGGTCATGGTTGAGACGCACAACGTCGTTAATCTCGACCGTCGCCTGGCTGGTACGCGCGGCCAGATTGCGCACCTCGTCCGCTACCACGGCAAAACCGCGCCCTTGCTCGCCGGCACGCGCCGCTTCAATGGCCGCATTAAGGGCCAGCAAATTGGTCTGTTCGGCGATACCGCGAATAACTTGGACAATGCTGCTGATACGCTCGGACTGGGTGCTCAAAGCGCCAATATTTTCGGAAACATGCGCCAGCTCAGCGGCGATGCCGCGCACCACCTGCACAGTCTCCTCGACCGTTTCAGCGCCCTTGATCGCGCTTTCATCGGTTTCCCGAGCGATATCAAAAGCCAGCTGGGCGGCAGCGGATTCGGCCTCGCGGTGCTCAACCTGATTGGTAATGTCGGTGGCAAATTTGACCACCCCATACAGGCGGCCAGCAGCGTCATACAGCGGGTTATAGGTGGCGCGCAGCCACACCAGGCGACCGCCTTTGGCCACGCGCTTGAAGCGGTCGGCAATAAACTCGCCCTGATTCAGGCGCTGCCAGAACCGCCGATATTCATCACTCGCCGCATCTTCATGGGTGCAGAACTGGCGGTGATGCACGCCACGCACCTCCTCAATGCGATAGCCCATGGTGCTGAGGAAGTTTTCATTGGCATCCTGCACCTCGCCGGCCAGGTTGAATTCGATCACCGCAGTGGAGCGGTTGATCGCCTGTAGGTAGCTGCCGTGCTGATGCTCGGCATGCATGCGCTCGGTGATGTCGGCGGCCAGCTTGATAACCGTGACGACCCTGCCCTGGGCATCGCGCACCGGTAGGTAGCTGGCCTCCAGCCAGATCTCGCGGCCGCCCTTGGCAATGCGCATATAGCGGTCACTGAAGCTCTCACCATCGGCCAGGCGCCGCCAGAACTGCGCATAAGCCGGGCTCGCCACCTGCTCTTTGCTGCAGAACATACGGTGGTGCTGGCCACGAATCTCTTCCAGGCGATAGCCCATGGTGGCGAGAAATGGCGGGTTGGCATCGAGAATCTCGCCCTGGGCGGTGAACTCGATCATGGCGAAGGTTTGTCGGATGGCCCCGATAACCTGCTTACTGGTTGCCAGTTGCACCAGACACTGCTGCAACTCACTGCGAAGCTGTGATCCGAACATATGAAGCGCCTCAGAAAGGGCAATATTTGCTCAGGGCACACGGCACGTTAGTTCATCCCTGATCCAACCAGCGTATCGACACGCGGTGGTTAACATTTAGTCCAGTTTCACTGCGAGCGCATGGCCCGCGCTGTACTTTCTGCATCGAGGGTATGCAAAGCCTGGTACTGGCTGACAAATACCTGCCCACCGAAGCGCTGCAGAAAATCCGCGCGCAGCAGCCGGTCCATCACCGGGCCCTTCACTTCCGCCAGGTGCAACTGCACACCGGCGCTGTGCAGGCGTTCGCTGATGGCTTCCAGGCTATCTAGGGCGCTGGCGTCGATCTGATTAACCCCGGAGCACATCAACACCAGATGACGCACGCCAGGACGCTTGGCGATCAGCACAGCAATGCGCTCTTCCAGGTAGCGCGCATTGGGGAAGTACAGGCTTTCATCGACGCGCAGCGACAGCACGCTGGGGCTTTCCACCACCTGGTAGCGCTCGACATTGCGAAAGTGCTCGCTGCCGGGCAGCTGGCCGACCACCGCCATATGCGGCCGGCTGGTACGCCAGAGAAATAACAGTATCGACAGACTTACCCCAAGCAGAATGCCAGCCTCGACACCGTACAACAGCACGCCGAGCAGCGTTGCCAGCTGCGCCATTCCTTCCTGCGGCGAGTAGCGCCAGGTACGCCGCAGACCAGCGAAATCGATCAGCCCGACTACGGCGACGATAATGCTCGCGGCCAACACCGCTTGCGGCAGGTGCTGCAGCAACGGCGCCAGGCCGAGCACCGCCGCCAGCATCAGCCCCGCAGCAAACACGCCAACCAGCGGCGTGGCCACATTGCTTTGCAGCGCCAACGCCGAGCGAGAAAAACTCGCCGCCACCGGCATACCGCCACTGCAAGCAGCAGCGATATTGGCCGCGCCCTGGCCGAGCAATTCCTGATCCGGCTTGATCGACTGGCGCTTGCGCATCGCCTGGCTCTGGGCGATGGACACCGACTCGACAAAGCCCACCAGGGCAATCAGCACGGCCGCCGGCAGCAGCTCGCGCAGCAAGCCCAACTCCAGACTCGGTAGCGCCAATGGCGGCAAGCCCGCGGCCACCGTACCGACCACGCGCACGCCATAGGCTTCCAGCTGCAGCACAGCGCCCAGGGCCATCGCCAACAGCATTAACAACAATGCACTCAGCTGCCTGATGCGCAGCGCCAGGGTTTCAGGCAAGCCGAACAGGCCGAGATTACGCAGCAGCATCAGCAACGCCAGGCTACCCAGGCCCAGCAGCAGCGTCGGCAGGTGCAGCGCCGGCATCTGCGCATACAGCGCGGGCAGCACCTGCAACAGCGTCAGCCCGTCGGCGCGCACGCCCAATAGATGCTTGAACTGGCTGACCGCAATCAGCAATGCCGAGCCGCTGACAAAACCGGAAATCACCGGATGACTAAGAAAATTGGCGACAAAGCCCATCCGCAACAGGCCCATCAACAGCAGTAATACGCCGACCAGCAGGGTCAGGCTGGTGGCCGCCACCAGATAAGCCGCGCTGCCGGCGGCAGCCACTGGGGCCAAGGCCGCTGCGGTCATCAACGACAGCACCGCCACCGGGCCGAACGACAGTGCCACGCCGGGGCTGGCGCCGATCAAGGCATAAACCACCAGCGGCAGAATGCTCGCGTACAACCCCACCACCGCCGGCAAACCGGCCAGCTGCGCATAGGCCAACGCCTGCGGCACCAGCAGCAGGCAGACCAGGCACGCAGCCAGCAGATCGCGACCGGCCTGGTCGCGGTCGTAACTGCGCAAGGTATTCAGCAGCGGCCATCTAGAGAACATTCAACGGCACCTTGAGGTAACGCACGCCATTGTCTTCAGCGGGCGGCAGATGGCCGGCGCGCATATTCACCTGCACTGCAGGCAGCATCAGCGCCGGCATGCCCAGGCTGGCATCACGGGCCTGACGCATGGCGACAAAGGCCTCTTCATCGACGCCCTGATGCACATGCACGTTATGCGCGCGCTGCTCGGCCACTGTGGTCTGGTAGCAATGCTGCTCGCGCCCCGGCGCCAGGTAATCGTGGCACATGAATAGTCGGGTGCTGTCTGGCAGAGCAAACAGCCGGGCAATCGAACGGTACAGCGCCCGCGCATCGCCACCGGGAAAATCGCAGCGCGCGGTGCCGTAATCCGGCATAAACAGGGTGTCGCCAACAAACGCGGCGTCACCAATCAGGTAGGTCATACAGGCCGGGGTATGCCCTGGCGTGTGCAGGGCACGGGCGTTGAGCGAACCGATCTGAAACCCCTGCTCATCGCGGAACAGCTGATCGAACTGGCGGCCATCGACAGCAAACTCGCTGCCGGCATTGAACAGCTTGCCGAAGGTGTTTTGCACCACGCGAATCTGCTCGCCGATTGCCAGCTGCCCGCCTAGAGCAGCCTTGAGATAGGGCGCAGCGGAAAGGTGATCAGCATGTACATGGGTTTCCAGCAGCCACTGCACGCTCAGCTTCTGCTCGCGCACATAGGCGATCAAGCGGTCGGCACTGTCGTGGGCGGTGCGCCCGGCGGCCGCGTCGTAATCCAGCACCGAATCGATAATGGCGCACTGCGCGGTGGCCGGGTCGCTGACCACATAGCTGTAGGTCGAGCTGGCAGGGTCGAAAAAAGCCTGAATTAGCGGGGACATGGCAGCTCCAGCCGACCGGCCAATGGGCCGCTCGGCACTCCAGCGTTAGGTCTTGGTTTTGCAGGTGCTGATACCCAGCAGCGGGTACAGCGGACAGAAGCGAAACAGGCCGGTGGCCAGCGGCACGATGCCAATCAGGCCCCATAGGCCGATCACCCCGCTCAGGCTCAAGCCAATCAGAATCAGACCCGCGGCAATGCGCAGGCTACGGTCGAGGGTGCCAACATTTGCTTGCATAGTGATCTCCCGATCATCAATTAGCCGCGCCGGCGTTCCAGCGCAGCAAACACAACCATTCCCACCAGCATGGCCGCCACAAACAGCAATACCTGCCAGCGCCCGGTGAGCAGAATCGCCACGGCCGGCCCCGGACAGATGCCGGCAATCCCCCAGCCGATACCGAACAGCAGGCTGCCGCCGATCAACCGGCGATCCAGCTCACGCTTGGCCGGCAACTGCATCGGCGCACCGAGCAGACTGCTGCGCTGCGCGCGCGCCCAACTGAACGGCAGAAATGCCACGCCAATCGCCGCCACCATCACCAGGGCCAGCGATGGGTCCCAGGCGCCGGCCAGGTCGAGAAACGCCAGCACCTTGGCCGGGTTGGCCATACCCGCGGTCAGCAGGCCAATGCCAAAAATCAGCCCGGCAAGAAACGCCATCAGTTTGCGCATGTTCAAGCCCCCAGCAGATGACGCAGGACAAACACCGTGACGAAACCGGCGGCCATAAAGCTCAAGGTGGCGGCCAGGGAGCGCGGTGACAGCCGCGACAAACCGCAGACGCCATGCCCGCTGGTACAACCCGCGCCATAGCGGGTACCGACGCCGACCAGCAGACCGGCAACGATCAGCGCCAGCCAGCCGCTGTCGATGTGAATCTCGGGCAGACGAGTAAACAGTTGCCAAAGCAGCGGTGCGAGCAACACGCCGAGCAGAAACAGGCCCTTCTCGCCCCAGCCTTCACCACGTTCCAGCAGGCTGCCAAGCAGGCCGCTGATGCCGGCTACCCGGCCATTCATTACGGCGAACAAGCTGGCGGCCAGACCAATCAGCGCGCCGCCGGCCAGGGCGCTCCAGGGCGTGAAGTTGTACCAATCGATACTCATCAATGCTCACCGGCGCAGAACAGCTGATACAGGGTATTGATCACGGCCAGCGCGGCCGGGCTGCTGATGCAGTAATAAATCTGCTTGCCCTCACGACGGGTCGCCACCAGCCCCTCACGGCGCAATACCGCCAGTTGCTGCGACAGGGTCGGCTGTTGAATACCCAGCAGGGTTTCCAGCTCGCTGACATTGCGTTCGCCCTGGGACAGCTGGCACAGCAACAGCAGGCGATCCGTATTGCCCAGGGCCTTGAGCAACTGCCCCGCCGCATCGGCATTGGCGCGCAGTTGCTGGATATCGAGTGGGGGATGCTCAGGTGTCATGGCAGGCAACTCAGTTAAGATAAAAACAATCTATTCTTTTATATATTGAATAGCAACCCCCGCCCGCCACACCGCCCCGCGGTAAATCGCAGGCGATAAAAAACCCGGAACAGAGTCCGGGTTTCTTGTGTTGCTCAGGCCAAACTGGATGCAACAGCTCGGCCTGAAACCGCCACAATCAGAGCAGTGGCAGGGTGTAGCTGACGATCAGACGGTTTTCGTCGATGTCATTGGCGAAGTTGGAACGCACGGTGGCGTTACGCAGACGCACGCCCAGGTTCTTCAGTGCGCCTTCCTGGAACACGTACATCAGCTCGCTGTTGCGTTCCCATTCCTTACCTTCGGAACGGTTGGCAGCCAGCTCAACGTTGTCACCGGTCAGGTAACGGGTCATGAAGGTCAGACCTGGAATGCCGATGCTGGCGAAGTTGAAGTCATAACGCGCCTGCCAGGATTTTTCGTCCTTGTTGGCAAAGTCACCGATCTGCACATAGTTGACCAGGAACGGGTCGGTGCCGTTGATGTAGGCAAAACCGGTGTCGCCGCTCATCTTCTGGTAGCCCAGACCGAAGCTGTGGCCTTCAATGCCGTAGGTAACCATAGCGCCCAGGGCTTTGTTATCGATGTTGCTGCGGCTGCCGTCGGTGGAGCGGGCATAACGCAGATCGGTCTTCAGGCTCTGCTTGTCCGCCAGTGGCAGTACGTGCACCAGGCTGAACGAGTTCTGCTTGTACATGTCCTCCAGTTTGGAGTGGTAGTAGCCGGCAGTCAGATCCTTGGTGATCTTGTAGTTGCCACCGAAGAAGCTGAATGAATCGGTCGTTGCACCACCGGTAACGGCGATACCGCGAGTACCAAGAGCCCCTGTGCGGCTATTGATGCTAGTGGTCAGGGCGATATCTTCATAGTCATTGGAGTTACGGCCGTTGACTTCACGTACATGGCCCATGTCCAGGGTCAGACCGTCGATTTCCTGGGAGACCAGATGACCGGCCTGGAAAACCTGCGGCAGCAAACGGCTGTCGCTGGAGGCAATAGCCTGGTTCTTGAACTGCATACCGCCGACACGCAGGGTGCTTTTGGAAATCTTGGCTTTGGCTGCAACGGCCAGACCGGAGTAATTGTCCTGGGAACCGCCGGACGAACGATCCGGAACCAGCAGGCCGCTACCAGCGGTACCGTCACCGGAATCCAGCTTGAAGCCGAACATGCCGATGGCGTCAGCACCAAAACCTACGGTGCCTTCGGTAAAGCCCGACTCAGCGCGCAGGATAAAGCCCTGCGCCCACTCTTCTTGCTTGTGCTGAGCAGCGCCTTCCTGACGGAAATCACGGTTGAAGTAGAAGTTACGCGCTTCGACGGTAGCTTTGCTGTCGCCAATAAAATCGGCAAATGCCACTTGGCTCAGGGACAAGCCCAGGGTGCTGGCAGCGACGGCCAGGGCCAGGGAGGTCTTTCTCATTATGTGTTCTCCAGTTGTGTGTGGTTGCACATCGGCGCGGGTACTGTCTTCAGCCAGTGAAGCGGCAGGCGCGCACCGAATTCGGGGGTTATTGCAAGGCCAGGCGCCGGGCAGGCGAACAGCTGCCGCAGCCAGAGGCGAGCGTGCAATAAGCGAAATCAGGTGAGCGCGTGAAGGCAGTCAGCGCGAGCTGGGGAATGAGGACATAGCAGCGGACAGGTAAAAATCATGGCGCAGGTCTCTTCATTTTTATTCTCGGCCAATAACCCTGGCCGTTATGTGCTGAGCCCTACGCAGATACTGTGCCAGCTGCCAAAAACAGCCCGCTAAAGCCTCTATTACAAGGCTTCCCGGGTTTACCGGAGGTTTTCTGCAGGCCTGCTGAAGAGGTAATAAGCGGTTTTTTGCCTATGGCAAAAAGCAAAAAGGCGGGTTATCGCCAACAGGCCGCGCCAACGGCGGGCCAGGGCGCCTGGTCAGTCCAGCACAATCTGATTCTTGCCCTGGCGTTTGGCCCGGTACATCGCGGCATCGGCGCGCGCGTACAGGGCATCCAGGCTGGCATCGTCAGGGCGCAGGCTGGTCAGGCCCTGACTCAGGGTCACACCGAAGGTTGTGCCTTCGTGGTTAAAACTCAAGCGGCGCACCTCGCGCTGCAGGCGCTCGGCAATCTGCTCGGCCAACTCCGGCTCGCAGCGTGGAAACAGCGCGGCAAACTCTTCACCACCGATACGCCCGAACAGATCACCCCGGCGTAACGTGGTGGCGCCGCTGTAGGCCAGGCGCTGTAGCACCTGATCGCCCATCTGGTGGCCGTAACGGTCGTTGATCTGTTTGAAGTCGTCGAGGTCGAGCAGCAGAAAGGCCAGCGGGCTGCCATATTCACGGGCCTGCTCGAACTCGCGCTGAGCGCATTCGAAGAAGTGCCGACGGTTGCTGCTCTGGGTCAGCACATCGGTGGTGGCCAGGCGGTGCAACTCGCCTTCCAGCTGCTTCTTCTCGGTGATGTCTTCGGCGATGCCGACGATGATATGTGGCTTGCCGGGCGAGCTTTCACGGCTGACAAAACACTTGTCGCTGAGCCAGCGAACCTGACCATCACCACGAATAATACGGTACTCGCGGGCCTCGACCGCGCCAGTTTCCAGCACCTGGGCGAAGCTTTCGGCGGCGTAATCCAGATCATCCGGATAGATGTTGTTGCGCCACTCTTCGTAGCCGGCCAGCAGCAGCGCGGCAGAGCGACCGAAGATCCGCTCGTAGGCGGGGCTGACGTAGATCACCCGCTGGGCATCCCAGTCAAACGCCCAGAGCACCGCATTGACGCTGCCCAGCAGGGTGCTGAACAACTGCTCGCGCTCCTGCAGACGCGCCACCTCGGCGCGCGTGTGCAACAACGCCAGGGTCAACTCTTCCTGTTCGAGCTGCTGTCTGCTGACTTCATCCATAAACACCGCCGCTGCGCTCAGATAACGGGGATATGACAGCAGCATACGCCAGAAATTAAAAAGCCCGCCAATAGACGGGCTTCCTTGGTGCTGCAGACCGTCAGGCGGTTGCCGGACGCAGCGAATAGGTTTTCAGCTGCTCGGCAAACTCGCGCAGCGACTGAATACCGCTGGCTTCGGCATCACTGACCCAGTGCTTGATGGCTTCAAGCATGTCGTGGCCATTGGCGCTGGTTTTCACCCAGATCTGCTGCAGGGCAAGGCGCTTCTCGTAGATCACCTTGAGCGCCTGGCTTTGCTCCAGCATGCGCTGGATACGCGCCTGGTGGGTTTCATCAAGCAGGCTCGGCTCACGCGAAAGCAGACGCTTGGCGCGGTGGAAGTGATGGCGAACCGAGGCATCGGCCTTGGCCAGCTCCTGCTGCACCAGCGGCGCGATCACCAGCTTGCGGTACTGCGCCATGATCTGAAAACGGTTGTTGAGGATGGCCATGGCGGTGTCCATGTCCAGGCTGCGCTTGCCTTCCACCCGGTGGGCAATCGGCGCAACGCGCTGCACCTGGGCCAGGCCGAGCAGGCTGAACAGCTTGATCCAGAACCAGCCCATGTCGAACTCCCACTTCTTCACCGACAGCTTGGCGCTGTTGGGGTAGGTGTGGTGATTGTTATGCAGCTCTTCGCCGCCGATCAGGATGCCCCAGGGCACCAGGTTGGTCGCCGCATCACGGCATTCGAAGTTGCGGTAGCCGACGGCATGGCCGAGGCCATTGATCACGCCCGCCGCCCACACCGGAATCCACATCATCTGGATCGCCCAGATGGTGATACCGGCGGCACCAAACAGCGCCAGGTCGATGGCGCCCATCAATGCCACACCGCCAACCGGGAAGCGCGAATAGAGGTTGCGCTCGATCCAGTCTTCCGGGCAGTTCTTGCCGTAAATACGCAGGGTTTCCGAGTTTTTCGCCTCTTCGCGGTAGAGCTCGGCACCGGTACGCAACACGGTACTCAGGCCCTTGATCACCGGGCTGTGCGGGTCATCCACGGTTTCGCATTTGGCATGGTGCTTACGGTGGATCGCGGTCCACTCGCGGGTGTTCTGCGCCGTGGTCAGCCACAGCCAGAAACGGAAGAAGTGCTTCAGCGCCGGGTGCAATTCGAGCGCGCGATGCGCCGAGTAGCGATGCAGATAAACCGTGACGCTGACGATGGTCACATGCGTCATCAGCAGGGTGACTGCGATCAACTGCCAGACCGACAAGTCAAGAAAACCGTTGTACCACATGGATCACGTGCCTCATGGAAAAGGAAAGACATGGCCGCTTTTTAGCGCACATCTGTACACATTATCCCTGACACGGATCAGAAAACCAGTTGGTCTTTTGCATAAGAATGCCGCGCCCTTATCAACATCTATACTGCCGGTCTTAGGCAAAGGACTGACTTTTATCCCATGAATGCTCCACAAGGCGCTTGGCGCCTGACTCTCGGCTATATGCTCGCCGCCGCCCTTTGGGTGCTGTTCAGCGACGGTCTGCTGATCGCCCTAGGGCTATCGCTGGCGCAACTGGAACGTGCGCAACTGCTCAAGGGGCTGGGCTTTGTACTGCTTACCGCCGGTTTGCTGTATGCCGTGCTGCGCACTCATTGGCAGCAGCACAGCCAGGCCCATCAGGCCCTGCAACGTCACGAAAAGCGCCTGCGCCAGGCCGCTGCGGTATTCGATGCCACCCAGGAAGGCGTGCTGGTCACCGATGCGCAGCAGCATATCGTCCACTGCAACCCGGCCTTTAGCCGCATCACCGGCTACAGCCAGGCGGAAATCCTTGGCCAGTCACCGAGCATGCTGAAATCCGGACGGCACGACAAAAGCTTCTATGACAGCCTCTGGAGTGCTCTGCAAAACCGCGGCGCGTGGAGCGGCGAGGTGTGGAACCGGCGCAAGAGCGGTGAGATTTACCCGCAGTGGCAATGCATCCGGGTGATCCACGATGAACTGGGCGAGATCAGCCATTACGTCGCGGTGTTCTCCGATATCAGCGCACTGAAACGCTCGCAACGTGAGCTGGATTATCTGGCGCACCACGACCCGCTGAGCAACCTGCCCAACCGCCTGCTGTTTACCGAACGCGTCGAGCGAGCCCTCGAACGCGCAAAAGCCGATGGGCAAGGCGGCGCGGTGCTGTTGATCGACCTCGACCATTTCAAGAACATCAACGAAAGCCTCGGCCACAACACTGGTGACCTGCTGCTCAAGGACGTCGGCGAGCGTCTCGGCCAACAACTCGGTAAGCGCATGACCCTGGCGCGCCTGGGCGGTGACGAGTTCGGCCTGCTCGATGAAAGCTGCAGCAGCGCCGAACAGGCGGCAGTGATTGCGCAGCGGCTGCAGGCGTGCCTGACCCAGGCCTTCAGCATCAATCAGCAGGAGCTGTTTATCACTGCCAGCATCGGCATCAGCCTCTATCCCAGCGAAGCCGGCGATGTTGGCCAGGTGCTGCGCAACGCCGACTCGGCGCTGTTCAAGGCCAAGAACAGCGGCCGTGAGAGCTATGCCTTCTACAGCCAGGAACTGACCGAACACGCGCACCAGCGCGTCGAGCTGGCCAGCGCCCTGCGCCATGCCCTGGATCATCAGGAGCTGCGCGTCTATTACCAGCCGCTGATCTGCCTGCGCAGCCAGGAGATGATCGGCGTCGAAGCCCTGGTGCGCTGGCAGCATCCGCAGCGCGGGCTGGTTGCGCCCGGTGAATTTATCCCGATTGCCGAAGAAACCGGATTGATCGGTGCCATCGACGCCTGGGTGCTGGAACAGAGTTGCCGGCAGATGGTTGCCTGGCAAATCGCCGGATCTAAGCTGAGGTTTGTCGCGGTGAATGTCTCCAGTCGCCTGTTCAGCCGTGGCGAGCTCGACCTGCGGGTGGCCGAGGTGCTGCGCGATAGCGGCCTCGCCCCGGCGCACCTGGAGCTGGAAGTCACCGAAAGCGCGGTGATGGAAAACCCCGACGCAGCCCTGGCCTTGCTCGAACGCCTGCGTGCCCTCGGCATTCGCCTGGCGATTGATGACTTCGGCACCGGCTACAGCTCGCTGGCGCGCCTCAAACGTCTGCCGGTACACAAACTCAAACTCGACCAGAGCTTTGTCAGCGGCCTGCCACATGATCAGGATGATGTAGCCATCACCCGCGCGGTGATCGCCCTCGGCCACAGCATGGGGCTCAAGGTGCTGGCAGAAGGGATTGAGCAGCCCGAACAGGTCGAACTGCTCCAGCAACTCGGCTGCGACCACGCCCAGGGCTATTATTTTGGCCGTCCGCAACCTGCAGAGCAGTTGGCCAAACACTTGGCGCTTAGCGCCGCAACGACGAACTAAGGCACCACGTATGCGGATCATGATTCTGGAAGACGACAGCTGGATCGCCGATCTACTCAAGCAGATCGTCCTCAGCCTGCGCCCCTGCAGCCAGGTGGTGTGCCTGGACAGCGTCAGCGCGGCCCTGCGCGAATGGCAGCAGCGCCCAGCGCAGATGGTCATCTGCGACTGGAACCTGCCGGACGGCCCCGGCACCCGTCTGCTTGAGCAGGTGCGCCGCGACAACAGCAGCACGCCGCTGGTGGTGATCACCGGCCGCTCCGACCGCGCCAGCGTACTGGCCGTGCGCGCCCTGAAGATCAACGCCTTTATCAGCAAACCCTTCCAGGCCGCGCATGTTGCTGCCAGCCTGGAAACCCTACTGCCCACAGACAACGGCGAGCAGCCGTACCAGACCAGCAACACGCAGCACGACCTGCTCGACCACCTGCGTAGCCTGCCCAGCAGCGCCTTGCAATTACCGCTCAGGGCGCATGTGCGTGATCGATTGCTGCAAAGCTTCAAGGGCGAGCAGATCGACCTGCGCGAGCTGGCCAACGAGTGGCAACACGACCCAGCACTTAGCGCGCGCCTGCTCGCCGTGGCCAACAGCAGTGCCTACACCCAGGCCGGTAAATCCTGCACCAATCTTCTTGAGGCGCTGCACAAACTCGGCGCGATCAACAGCCTCAACCTGGCGCTGGGCCTGGCCCTGCGCCAATGCAGCGCGCTGGATAACGCCCTGCTGCACCTGTTTGCCCAGGCGCACCTGGACAGCACCGAGCAACTGATCGAACGCAGCACCTACCTTGCGCGCCAGTGCGCCATGGACCCTGCGCCCTTCCATACCGCCGCCCTGTTGCACCGCATGGGCGAGCTCTGTGTGTTGTATCTGGCGCAGGCGTGGCAGGACAGCGGGCAAAGCTTCAACGAGGCCCAGGTGATGCAGGCACTCGATCAGTTCAGCAGCCCCTTTGCCATCAGCATCAAGGCGCAGTGGCAATTACCGATGCAGCTACGCGAGCTGATCGGCGCGTGCTACAACCTGCCGGCCAACAACGTCAAACGCGAGAATATCCTCATGCGCCTGGCCGCCTGCGAACTCAACAGCGCCACTGATGACCCTGAGCTAGCGCGCCTGCGCCGACTGGCGGGGCTGAGCTGAATGACGCTCTTTCTACCTGCGCGCGTGATGGGGCGGATGGATGCTTAAGCCGTTCAAGCCCAACACCATCCACTGGATCGTCGGCCTCGGCAGTCTGGGCCTGGCGCTGTTTTTCAGCGTGCTCGGCGGTTTTGCCCTGAATGAGCGGGAAACCCTGTGGAACCTGCAAATCGCCAAGCAGCACGAGCTGCAAAGCCTGACCCTGCGCAACAGCCAGCAGGAACTGCAACAACAGGCGCAGCTGCTGGCCGAAACCATCGCTGCCGACGCCTGGCTGGTCGAGCTGGTGCGCCAGGCCCATGTGCTGCAAAGCAATGAGCCAACCGAGGCACACAGCCTGAGTGCCATCCGTCACCAGCTGTACACCCGCCTCGCCCCGCGCTGGCGCAACCTGCAAGGCATCCGCCCGTTCGCCCTGTATATCCACCTGGCGCCTAGTGCCCAAGTGCTGCTGCGGGTGCATGAGCCGCAGTGGTTTGCCGACTTCCCGGCCGCACAGCGGCCCATGCTGCTCGACAGCCTGGGCCAGGGCTCGGCAACCGCCGGCCTGGCGGCCAATGGCGACAGCCTGAGCATGCGCGCCATCGTGCCACTGCAGGTGGAAAGCCCCGCGGGCCTGCTTAATGTCGGCGCGCTGGAGGTCAGCCTGGATGTGCTGAGCAACCTGCAACAGCTGGACCGCGAACTGGATGCCGGGGTGGCCCTGCTGCTCAAACGCCAGCTACAAACGCCAGGCAGCAGCGGCGAAATGCTACGCACCCCGACTACAGAACCCGAATACTGGCACCTGGCCGGGTTTTCCCAGGTGCAGGTGCAGCACTGGCAGGCACAACATCGTTTGCCTGCACCAGAGGCGGGCAACACCTTCAAACTGCTCGACGATCAAGGCCATACTTACCTGCTCAACCAAATGCATTTGAACGGCTACCAGGCCGACCCGGCCAGCACCGGCAGCCCGGTACTAGCACTTACCTGGCGCGACATCACGACGCTGTACAACCTGCACCAACGCGACAAACGCTGGCTGGTGATCAAATGGCTGCTGGCCTGGCTTGCCGCCGAAATGCTCTTGCTGTTGCTGCTGCAAGCCACCCGGCACAGCAGCCAGCAGGTTATGCGTCGCCACCACGCCGAGCTGCAGAGCAAACACCAGCAAAGCGAAGAGTCGCGCCAGCTGCTGGCGTTGATCACCCAGACCCAAGCGGCCTATATCAACGCGGATAACCAGCGCGAGGCCTTCGAGACCCTGCTCGGGCGGATTCTCGAGGTCAGCGCCAGCCAGTTCGGCTTTGTCGGGGAAATCCGCCATGACCAAGCGGGGGCGCCCTTTCTGCGCACCTTCGCCATCAGCAATATCGCCTGGGATGCACCAAGCCGCGCGTTCTATGCCGAGCATGCGCCGCAGGGCCTGGAGTTTCGCAACCTCGACACCCTGTTCGGCCAGGTGATCCGCAGCGGTCAGCCACTGATCAGCAACGACCCGAGCAATCACCCACACAGCGCCGGCCTGCCGCCGGGGCATCCGCCCTTGCTGGCGTTTGCCGGCTTGCCCATTCACGCCAACGGCGAGCTGCGCGGCATGCTTGGCCTGGCCAACCGTGCAGGTGGCTACGACGAGCAGTTCGCCGCCCAGCTGCAACCGCTACTGACCACCCTCGGCCAACTGCTCGAAGCCCTGCGCCGCGACAGCCAGCGCGCGCAGACCCAGCAACACATGCAGCGCCAACAAGCCGCCTTGCGCGCACTCAACGAGATTGCCGCACTGCCCAAGCTAAGCAGCCACGAACAACTGCGCCAGGCCCTGCAGCTGGGCGCCGAGTTCTATGGCATGCCGATCGGCATCATCAGCCAGATCAACGCAGACAGTTACCAGGTCAGGGTGCAGGTGTCGCCGCCCGACACCCTACAGGACGGTCAGTGCTTCAGCCTCGGCGACACCTACTGCAGCATCACCCTGCGCAGCAACGATGTGCTGGCCATTGCCGCCATGGGCCAGAGCGAACATGCCGCGCACCCCTGCTACCCGCTGTTCGCCCTGGAAAGTTATATCGGCACCAGCATCTGGGTCGCCGGCCAGCGCTTCGGCACCCTGTGCTTCGCCTCAAGCGCGGCGCGCGATAGGCCATTCGATGATGCCGACGAAGAATTTATGCGCCTGTTCGCCCGCTGGGTCGGCGCCACCCTGGAGCGCATGCGCCATGAAGAACAGACCCGCGAGGCACGGCGCTTTCTGCAGGCGGTACTCGACTCCGCCACTGGTGTAGCGATCATCACCACCGACCGCGATGGCCTGATCACCCTATTCAACTCCGGCGCCGAACGCCTGCTGGGTTATCGCAGCGCAGAGGTCATCGGCCAGCACAGCCCCGCACTGTTCCACCTGAGCGAAGAAATAGAGGCGCGTGGCCGCCAGCTCAGCCGCCAACTCGGCACTGAAATCAGCGGTTTTGCAGTGTTTACCCGCCTCCCCGACCAGGGCGAGCCGGAAACCCGCCAGTGGACCTACCGGTGCAAGAACGGCGAGCAGCGCATCGTCAACCTCACCGTCAGCGCCATGCATGATGCCGAGGGGGTAATCACCGGTTACCTGGGTATTGCCAGCGATATCAACGACCTGCACCAGACCACCCGTGCCCTGCAAAAAAGCGAAAGCCGTTTCCGCGGCCTGGTCAGCAGCCTGCCGGGCGCGGTGTACCGCTGCCGCAACGATGAAAGCTGGTCGATGAGCTACCTCAGTGAAGAAATCCAGACGCTCAGCGGCTACCCGGCCAGCGACTTTATCAACAACCGCGTACGCAGCTTTTCCAGCGTGGTGCACCCCGACGATCTGCCGATCACCTTCCGCGCGGTGGCCGCCATCGAGCGCCAGGAATCCTTCGAGCTGACCTACCGCCTGCAGCACGCCGATGGCCACAGCGTCTGGGTACGGGAAAAAGGCCGCGGCGAATACGACAGCCACGGCGAGCTGCAGTGGATTTCCGGTTTCATCTGGGACATCAGCGACCGCAAGGCCGTGGAAGACCAGCTGCGCCTCAGCCAGCAGCGTTTCAGCAGCGCCTTCAGCACCGCGCCGCAGGGCATGGCCCTGGTGTCGCTGCAAGGGCAGTGGCTGGAGGTCAACGAAGTGCTCTGCGAGATGCTCGGCTACAGCCGCGAGCAACTACTGTGCAGCGACTTCCAGCAGATCACCCACCCCGACGATCTGGAGACCGACCTGCAGAACGTCGAGGAGCTGCTGGCCGGCGAGATCAGCTCCTACCAGATGGAGAAACGCTACCTGGACAGCCAGGGGCGGATCATCTGGGTGCTGCTGAGCGTGTCGCTGGTGCGCGACAGCGACGATAAGCCGGTGCACTTTGTGGTGCAAATTCAGGACTTCAACGAGCGTATCGCCTCAGAAATGGCCATCAGGGAGCGCGAGGATTACCTGCGCGCCCTGCTCGACAACGTGCTCGACGCGATCATCACCATCGACCAGCAGGGCTATATCGAAACCTTCAACCACGCCGCCGAGCGCATCTTCGGCTACAGCCACCTGGAGGTTTCCGGGCACCGCGCGACCCTGCTGCTGCCCGAACCACAACGTTCGATGCGCGCGCGCTACCTCAGCCACTTCCTGAAAACCGGCATCCAGCAGATGCTCGGCAAGGAAATCGAGCTGACCGCCATGCGCAGCAACGGCGAGACCTTCACCATCGAGCTGGCCATCTCGCAGATCAGCCACCAGGGCGAGCGGCGCTTTATTGCGGTGATCCGCGATATCGAAGAGCGCAAGCGCATCGAGCGGATGAAGAACGAATTCGTTTCCACCGTCAGTCATGAACTGCGCACCCCGCTGACCGCGATTGCCGGCTCCCTCGGCCTGGTCAATGGCGGCGCTCTCGGCGCGGTGCCGGCGAGCATGCAACAGATGCTGCAGATCGCTCAGGACAACAGCCAGCGCCTCAACCTGCTGATCAACGACCTGCTCGACATGGACAAACTGGTGGCCGGCAAGATGCTCTTCGAGCTGCACGACGAAGCGCTGCAACCACTATTGGAACAGGCCATCGAAGAAAACCAGCCGTACGCCGAGCACTACCAGGTGCACCTGCAGCTGCAAGGCCCGGCGACCCCAGCGCGGGTGCGCGTCGACAGGCTGCGCCTGGCGCAGGTACTGGCCAACCTGCTGTCCAACGCAGCGAAGTTCTCACCCCAGGGCCAGACTGTGGCCGTGCGTGTAGAGCAGCACGACGCGCTTGTCCGCGTCAGCGTGACCGACCACGGCCCCGGTGTGCCGGAGAACTTCCAAGCGCGGATTTTCAGCAAATTCTCCCAGGCCGACGCCACCGACACCCGGCAGAAAGGCGGCACCGGCCTGGGTCTGGCGATCAGCAAGGAAATCATCGAACGTATGGGCGGGCAGATCGGTTTCCACTCCAGCCCCGGCCACGGCGCGACTTTCTGGTTCGAACTGACTACCCTGGCCCTAGAGACGACGCCAGAATCGCCCGCCAGCCCCGAGGAAAACCGGCATGTCTGAGCTGCAACGTATTCTGCATGTGGAAGACGATCCATCGATCCAGGCCGTGGCCAAGCTGGCGCTGGAAGCGGTGGGTGGCTTTCAGGTGCTCAGCTGCTCATCCGGCCGCGACGCCCTGGATCAACTGCTGGGCTTTGCCCCGGACTTTATTCTGCTGGACGTGATGATGCCGGACATGGACGGCCCGCAAACCCTGGCGCAGATCGCCCGGCTGATCGACATCAGCCAGGTGCCGGTGGCCTTTATGACCGCCAAGGTGCAACCGGCGGAAATCGCCCATTACCGCAGCCTCGGCGCCCGCGATGTGATCATCAAACCCTTCGACCCCATGCAGCTGGCCGCGCAGGTGCGCAAGATCTGGAGCCTGGCCCATGAGTAACGGCAAGAGCGCCACCGATGAGCTGCAGCAACACCTGCAGCAGTTGAGCAATGCCTTCGCCGTGCGCCTGCAGGTGGAGCTGCCGGCCCTCGCGCAGAACGCCGAACGCCTGCTGCACGCTGCCGACCCGCAAGAGCAGCTGCAGCACCTGCACAGCCTGCGCGACCAGCTGCACAAGCTGGCTGGCGCCGCCGGCACTTTCGGCTTCAGCAGCCTCGGCCAGCGTGCCCGCGAGCTGGAGCAGGAAGCCGATCAATGGCTGGAAACCCTGCAGAAGGAACAACAGAGCCTGCAAGACTTCAGCCGCAGCCTGCAGCAACTGGCGCGCCAGCAGTTCCACGCCGAACGCAACCAGGAACCCGCCACCCGCGCGGTCAAGCCGCCACGGCCGAACAGCAGCGCGCGACGCATCTATATCCTCGAAGACCAGTTGTCGATTGGCGAGAACATGCGCCTGACGCTGAACAACTTCGGCTACCACGCCGAACACTTCAGCCGCATCAGCGAACTCGACGCCGCCCTGCAGCAGCAACTGCCCGATGCGCTGATCGTCGACGTCAACCTGCCCGACGAGAGCCTCACCGGCCTAGAATATGCCGCCAGCCTGCAGCAACGCCTGGACGAACCGCTGCCGCTGCTGGTGATCACCACCCAGGATGATTTCGCCACCTACCTGGAGGCGGTGCGCGTCGGCGCCATGGGCTTTTTCACCAAACCGGTGGACATCCCGCAGCTGGAAAACCGCCTGGAGCGCTGCTTCGCCCAGCAACAGGGCGAGCCGTACCGGGTGCTGATCATCGACGACGACCGCGAGCTGGCCAGCCGTTTCAGCCTGATTCTGCGCGGCGCCAATATGCTGGTGGAAATGCTGCACGAGCCGGCGGAGATCTTCGCCCGTATGCGCGGCTTCAACCCCGAAGTGGTGCTGCTGGACGTGAGCATGCCCGATTGCACCGGCCCGGAACTGGCGCAGATCATCCGCATGAACGACGACTGGCTGCGCGTGCCCATCGTCTACCTGTCGGCGGAAACCGATATCAACCGGCAGATGAATGCGCTGATCAAGGCCGGTGATGACTTCGTCACCAAACCGATTTCCGACAACGCCCTGGTCGCCGCCGTGTTCTCCCGCGCCCAGCGCGCACGCCTGCTGAGCAATGCGCTGTCGCGCGACAGCCTCACAGGGCTGCTCAAACATGCCGATATCAAGGAACAGGCGGCGGTCGAGCTGGAGCGCGCGCAGCGCAGCGGCAAGCCGGCCAGCGTGGCGATGCTGGATATCGACTTCTTCAAGAAGGTCAACGACAGCTACGGCCACGCCGCTGGCGACAACGTCATTCGCGCCCTGGCCAACCTGTTGCGCCAACGCCTGCGGCGCATCGACAGCCTGGGCCGTTATGGCGGCGAGGAATTCCTCGTGGTGCTGCCGGACTGCCCGTCGGATCAGGCCTTGCGCATCCTCGATGAAATTCGCCAGCGCTTTGCCGAGCTGCACTTTATTGCGGGTGGCCAGCAGTTCTCGGTGACCCTGAGCGCCGGCATCGCCTCCACCGAAGACGCGCCGGCGAGTGCCGACGACCTGCTGGATAAGGCCGACCGCGCGCTGTACGCGGCCAAACACAACGGCCGCAATCAGGTGCGCTGAGCTGACCATGAGCCTGGATATTCGCGCCTGCAACGCCGCGCAGATGCCCATGGACCTGCTGCTGGAAGCCGATCCGCATCTGCCATATGTGCAAGCCTACCTGGCGGACGGGCACTGCTACCTCGCCAAGCACGATGGCGGAGTCGTCGGCGTCTATGTATTGCAGGCGCGCGGCCCTGGAATCCTGGAGTTGATGAATATCGCCATCGCACCACACTGCCAGGCCCAAGGCATTGGCACGCAACTGCTGCAGCACGCCCTGTACAGCGCCAAGCAGCTGGGCGCCACGCGCCTGGAAGTGGCCACCGGCAGCTTCGGCCACCAGCTGACCTTCTACCAGCGCGCCGGCCTGCGGGTGTACGCCGTCGAGCCGGATTACTTCCTTCAGCACTACCCCGAGCAGCTGTTCGAGCAGGGGTTGCAGCATAAGGATCGCCTGCGTCTGGCCATTGATCTCTAGAGCCCAGAAGTCTTCGCGCTTGGCTTCGTGAAATTTATAGCGTAGATTTTCATGAAATTATTCAAACATAATTTCATGAGACGCGCCATGTTCAAACAATCCGCCCAACATATCGGCACCTACTACGCCGGCACCTACCCAGGTCCGATCCCCCTGCGCCCGCGCCTGCAGGAAGCGTTGCAATGTGATGTGCTGATTATTGGCGGTGGTTTCAGCGGCCTGCACAGCGCACTGCGCCTGGCCCTCGCCGGCAAGAAGGTGGTGCTGCTGGAAGCCAGTCGCCTGGCCTGGGCCGCCTCCGGGCGTAACGGTGGTCAGGCGCTGCCGGGCTGGTCCTGCGATATGCCGCCGTTTGAGAAGGCCTTAGGCCTGGAGCGCGCCCGCCGCCTGTGGGACAGCATGGTCTGGGCCGCCGAGGAAATGCGCGAGCTGCCCGAGCGGCACGGCTTCGATATCGATTACCGCACCGGCGCGCTCTACACCGCCGTGCTGCCGCGCCGCGTAAAGCAGTTGCAGGAGAGCCTGGAAGAAGCCGAGCAGAAGTACGGCTACTCGCAGCTGAGCTTTATCCCCAAGGAGCAACTGCCACAGTGGATTGCCAGCCCACGCTACCTGGCGGCCCTGCATGACAGCGGCGCCGCGCACCTCAACCCGTTGAAACTGGCCCAGGGCCTGGCCGATGCCATCGAGAAGGCTGGCGGCAAGATCTTCGAGCAGAGCAAGGCGCTCGAATACCGCGAAACGGCTGAAGGCTATATAGCGCGCACCGAGCACGGCGAGGTGCGCAGCGATGTACTGGTACTGGCCTGCAACGCCTATATCGACAAGCTCGATGCACAGCTGTCGAAACGCCTGCTGCCGGTCGGCTCCTACCAGGTCGCCACTGCGCCACTGGACCCAGAGCTGGCGCGCTCGCTGTTCCCGCGCGGCACCTGCGCCATCGACAACCAGTTCGTGCCGGACTACTTCCGTGTCACCCCGGACAACCGCCTGCTGTTCGGCGGTGGCTGCACCTACCTGGGCGGCATCCCGGCGGACGTACCGGCGGCCACCCGGCCTTATCTGGAGCGGGTGTTCCCGCAACTGCGCGGCGTACAGATCGACTACGGCTGGGGCGGGCATATCGACTGCACCATGCACCGTACCCCGGATGTCGGCCGCAGTGGGCAGAAGTACTGGCTGCAGGGCTTCTCTGGCCACGGCATCCTACCGACCCTGGCGGCCGCACGTGCGGTCAGCGATGCGATCCTCGGTGATGCCGACCTGCTTGAGCTGTATCAGGGTCTGAGCAATCCACGCTTCCCTGGCGGCGATCTACTGGCGGCGCCGATCGAGGCCGTGGGCAAGGCTTGGTATCGCCTGCGCGATGTGATTTAAGGAAGGTGCCCATGGATATGCAGGAAGAAGTCGAAGGTCTGGCGATCCTGATCCGCGACCTGCGCAAGCACAAGAACCTCACCCTGGGTGAGCTGGCCGCGCGTATCGACCGCTCGGTGGGCTTCCTGTCCCAGGTCGAGCGCGGCCTGTCGCGCCCGACCGTGGCCGACCTGACCGCCATCAGCGAAAGCCTCGGCGTACCAACCACCTATTTCTACAGCCTGAGTAAACCGCGCGGCGTGCCCTGGGTCACCCGTCCCGGCGAGCGCCGCACGCTGTATTACGCCGGCGGCATCACCGATGTACTCGCCTCGCCGACTATGGCTGGCGGCTTCTCCATGCTCGAAAGCCGTTTGGACCCGGGCGCCACCAGCGGCGACGGGCATTTGAACGACAGCTCCGAACAAGGCGGCTTCGTCCTCGAAGGCGAGCTGACGATCTGGTACGGCGACGCCGCCGAGCCGGTCACCCTCGGCCCGAACGACAGCTTCCAGCTGCCGCCGCACGCACAGTTTCGCTACGCCAACCTTTCCGATTCCCCAACACGAGTGCTCTGGGTCTTCACCTGACCCGCGCAGATAGCCGCCATGACAATAACAACAGCATTTCCCGACCTGCTCAGCGAAGTCCGTGCCTTCCGCAGCGCCAATCCCGAGGTGCGCTATGTCGACCTGATCAGCCTGGATATTCCCGGGCACTTCTACGGCAAGCGCTACCCCATCGACATGCTGGAAAAGGTCGCCGCCGGCAGCCCGCTGAAAATCCCGCAAAACTGCGTGCTGCTTGGCGTACAGGGCGGCCTGCACCCGATTGGCGATTACTGCTTTAACGACGGCGACCCGGACGCGCCGCGCCGGCTGATCCCCGGCACGCTCAAGCCGGTGCGCTGGGAAAGCCAACCGCTGGGGCAGATGCTGATCAGCTCCGACGGCACCGAAGCACCGATCGAGTTCGAACCGCGCGAAGTGCTCGCCCGCGTACTCAAGCGCCTGGAAGCGCGTGGCATACGTCCGGTGGTGGCGTTCGAGCTGGAGTTCTATCTGTTCGACCGCAAGCTGCAAGACGGCCTGCCGCAGTTCCCCCGCGACCCGCTGTGCGACGATGCCGATGACCAGCCGAATATGCACATTGAGCGCCTGTCGCGCTTTGCCGATGTGCTGCACGAGATCGTCGACGCCGCCAATGAGCAGGGCATCGATGCCAACGTGATCACCGCCGAACTCGGCCCCGGCCAGTTTGAGATCAACTTCGGCCATTGCGACGACGGCCTGCGCGCCGCCGACTGGGCCGCCTTGTTCTGCCGCAGCACCCGTGGCGTGGCGCTCAAGCATGGCCAGCGCGCCAGCTTTATGAGCAAGCCGTACCTGCACGCGCCGGGCAGCGGCATGCATGTACACGTCAGCCTGTATGACGCGACCGGTAATAACCTGCTCGCCGCCGATGAGCAACGTCCACTGCGTCACGCCGTGGCCGGCTGCCTGGAGTTGCTGCCGCATTGCATGCCGATCTTCGCCGCTAACCACAATGCCTTCCGCCGCTACGGCGCCATGGTCAACGCCGCCAGCCGCGCCAGCTGGGGCTTCGAGGACCGCGATGCGTGCATCCGCATCCCCGAATCGGACGGCAAGAACCTGCGCATCGAGCACCGCCTGGCCGGCGCCGACGCCAACCCCTATCTGGTGCTGGCGGCAATCCTCACCGGCATGGAACATGGCCTGGATGCCGGCAAGGAGCCGATTGCACCGCTCAACGAAAACCGCCAGAGCGGCATCGACTTCCCGCAGGACATGCTCGGCGCGGTCAGTGCCATGCGCGATCACCCAGTGGTCAATCAGGGCCTGGGCAGCGAGTTCGTCATGGTCTATTGCGAGAACAAGCGCCAGGACCACCTGGCCTTTATGCAGGAAGTGAGTGCGCGGGAATACCGCTGGTTTCTCTAGCCATCACACGGCCATCGCGTAGCCCGGATAAGCCCTGGCGCAATCCGGGAACTCTCCCCGGATTGCGCTGGAGCTTATCCGGGCTACGGGCTGTAACCCGTAGGATGGGTGATAACCCATCAATTGCCGCGATGGGTTATCACCCATCCTACGCCCCCACCTAGCTTGCGGCCTCAACGCAGCAGATACACCGCCAACCCGGCCAGCGCCGACACCAGCAGCACCTCCATCACCCCACGCTTAAAGCGCAGCAGCGCCAGCGCCGCAGCCACGGCCAGCAGTGCCGATGGCCAGTCGAAAGTCCCGCCAAAGCCCTGCGGCCAGAGCACGTGGTAGGCAAAGAACAGCGCCAGATTAAGGATCACCCCCACCACTGCGGCAGTAATCGCGGTCAGGGGTGCGGTGAATTTCAGCTCGCCGTGGGTCGATTCCACCAGCGGCCCGCCGGCGAGGATGAACAGAAAGGACGGCAGAAAGGTAAACCAGGTGACCAGCGCCGCCGCCAGCGCGCCGCTGACAAAGCCCGAATCGCCGCCGAACACCGGCTGCAGATAAGCCCCGACAAAGGCCACGAACGCCACCACCATAATCAGCGGCCCCGGCGTGGTTTCGCCCAGGGCCAGGCCGTCGATCATCTGCGTCGGCGTCAGCCAGCCGTAATGGCCGATGGCGCCCTGGTAGACATACGGCAGCACCGCATAGGCACCGCCAAAGGTCAGCAGCGCCGCCTTGGTAAAAAACCAGGCCATTTGCGTCAGCGTACCGTCCCAGCCGTACAGCCAGGTCAGCAGACCCATGGGCAGCAGCCAGAGCAGCGCGCCCACCGCCAGCAGTAACGCCAGGCGTGACGCGCGAAAGCGCGTGTGCGCAGCCGGCGGGCTGTCATCATCGATCAGCGCCGGGCCGTAGGAATGGTTGGCCGCCGCGTGCCCACCGCCCAGGCTGAACTGCTGCGGCAATAGGCGGCCGCCGAAATAACCGAGCAACGCGGCGCCAATCACGATCAACGGAAACGGCAGGTTGAAGGCAAAAATCGCCACAAAAGACGCCCCGGCAATGCCCCACAACCAGTTGTTCTTCAACGCCCGCGAGCCAATGCGCCAGGCCGCCTGCATGACGATGGCAGTCACCGCCGGCTTGATCCCATAGAAAATCCCCGCCACCAGCGGCACATCACCATAGGCGATATACAGCCAGGACAGGCCGATCAGGATAAACAGCGACGGCAGCACGAACAGCACCCCGGCAATCACCCCGCCCCAGGTACGGTGCAATAACCATCCAATATAGGTGGCCAGTTGCTGCGCTTCCGGCCCCGGCAGCAACATGCAGTAGTTCAGCGCATGCAGAAAACGCCGCTCAGACAGCCAGCGGCGCTTCTCCACCAACTCCTGATGCATGATCGCAATCTGCCCGGCGGGCCCACCGAAGCTGATCAAGCCCAGTTTCAACCAGAACCAGAAGGCTTCGCCCAGGCTGACCGCGGGCGGGGCAGTGGATGTAGATGACTCGGACATGGGGCAACTCACGGCGATAAAAACGGTCGCACTATAGCGCGAGTGCATGACGATTTAAGCCTGCAGTGCTCAAGCCCAGGCACGGATTCCGTATACTTGGCAGCGCTACACCCTCCTTCAACCTGCCCGTGAAGCTCTCCGTGAAAATCCGCCATTCGATAGTAAGCCTGCTGCTGATCTGCAGCTGCGTTGTAGTTGCATCGAACACCCTGGCCGCCCCCGCCAAACAACAGGACCTGGCCGCCGGCAGCGCCCTGCTGGTCGATCTGCAGACCAATCAGGTGCTCTACGAGCGCAATGCCGACAGCGTGGTGCCGATTGCTTCGGTAACCAAGCTGATGACCGCCATGGTCACCCTCGACGCCAAGCTGCCGCTGGATCAGCAGCTGCCGATCATGATTCGCGACACCCATGAGATGCGCGGCGTGTTCTCCCGCGTGCGCGTGGGCAGCGAACTGAGCCGTCGCGACATGCTGCTGCTGGCCCTGATGGCCTCGGAAAACCGCGCCGCAGCCAGCCTGGCGCACCATTATCCGGGCGGTCACACGGCCTTTGTCGCAGCGATGAATGCCAAGGCGCGCGCCTTGGGTATGAAGAATTCGCGATTTGTCGAGCCCACCGGGCTGTCGGAACACAACGTCTCCAGCGCCCGCGACCTGGTGCTGATGCTCAAGGCCGCGCGCCAGTACCCGCTGATCAGCCAGTTCAGCACCACCTCGGAAAAGACCCAGGCATTCCGCAAACCCAACTACACCCTGGGCTTTCGCAACACCAACAACCTGGTACGCAAGCCCGGCTGGAGCGTGCAGCTGAGCAAAACCGGCTACACCGGCGAAGCCGGCCGCTGCCTGGTGATGAATACCGTGATGAATAACCGTCCAGTGGCCTTCGTGGTGCTGGACGCCTTCGGCAAATACACCCATATGGCCGACGCCAACCGTCTCAAGCGCTGGCTGGAAACCGGCAAGGTCACCGCCGTGCCGCCAGCGGCCATCAGCTACCGCCAGCAGAAACTGGCGCAGCGCCAGGCCAAGGCGGCGCAGTAGGGTTGATTATCGACGAGTAACAAGGCGGATCAGTACGACACACAGTCGTACTGATCCGCAAAGCTAGAGTCAGGGGCAGGTCGAGCCCGGCACCAGGCAGAGAGAAGCTGGGTTACTGGAAGCGTCCGACCTCCTGACGCAGCTCTTCGGCCAGCTGATCCAGTTCGCGGGCAGTTTGTGCCAAATTGGCCACCACTTCGCGCTGTTCGCTGTTGGCCAGCGCAATGCTTTGCAGGTTACTGCTGAGCAACGTCGCGGTACTGCTCTGCTCGCTGGTGGCGGTAGTAATGGCGGTGAATTGCTCACCCGCCGCATTACTCTGCTCGGCAATCTGGCCCAGTGCAGCAGCAACCTTAGCGTTACGCTGCAGCCCATCCTGCATCAGCAGCTTGCCCTGCTCCATGGTGCTGATCGCACTGTTGGTCTCGCCCTGAATACTGCCGATCATTGCGGAGATTTCGTTGGTCGCCTCGCGGGTGCGCGAAGCCAGACTGCGCACCTCATCGGCGACCACAGCAAAACCACGGCCCTGCTCGCCAGCGCGGGCGGCCTCGATGGCTGCGTTGAGCGCAAGCAGGTTAGTCTGATCAGCAATCGAGGTGATCACGCTGACAATTCCACCGATCTCCTGCGAGCGCTGGCCCAGGGTATTGACCACTACGGACGTGTCATTCAGTGAGCTGGCAATCTGCTCCAGAGCGCTCGAAGCCTCGGTCATCGAACTGCGGCCAATGCGCGTCTGCTGGGCATTGTCGCTGGCCAGGCGTTCGGTATTGCGCATGTTGTCGGCAATGTTCAGCGACGTGGCGCTGAACTCCTCCACAGCACCTGCCATGCTGCTGATCTCACCGGACTGCTGCTCGATCCCCTCATAAGCACCGCTGGCCAGGCCGGACAAGGCCTGAGCACGGCTACTGACGTTGTGTGCGGCGCCGCGAATGCGCGCCACCATGGTCGACAACGCTTCACCCATCTGGTTGAAGTTGCGCGCCAGCTCGCCAATCTCATCCTGACTGGTGACGTTAAGACGCGCGCTCAGATCGCCGGCGCCCAATGCCTGCGCCTGTTGCACCAGATCACCCAGCGGGCGCAGTTTGCGCCGCAACAACCAGATCACTGCCGCGACCGCCAGCAGCAATGTCACCAGGCTGCCGATTGCCAACTGGCTACCCACGCGCCAGGTCACCGCCTGGATTTCTTCACGCGGCATACTCGCCAGCACCTGCCAGGGCCCGCCGGAAAACGGCATGGCTACGCTGAAGAACTCCTCGACACCGTCACTCCAGAACGCTCCATGGCCTGGCTCAGCCAGTACATCAGCGAGCTTGCCGGCGATTTTTTCAGGCTCCCGTGCACCGGCTGGGGCGACCAGCCACTTGCCTTGATCGTCGAGTAACGCCAGCGATCCCGTGGCGCCGATGCGGAAGCGCTTGAGATTCTCAAACTGCGCGTTCTGCCCATCGGTGTAGTCGAAGCCGACAAACAGCACCGCGATTACCCGACCGCTGGCGTCACGCACCGGGGTGTATTGCGTCATATAGAAGCGCTCAAACAGCAACGCCCGCCCCACATAGCCATCACCAGCAAGCAGACGTTTATATGCGGGATGCAGATGGTCGAGCACCGTGCCGATGGCCCGGGTGCCATCAGGCTTGGTCAGCGAGGTGCTGATGCGCACAAACTCATCACCATCACGTACGAACACCGTGGCCACGCCTGCAGTCAGCTGATGAAACTCATCGACTTCAGTGAAATCGTTGTTCAACAGGCTGGTGCCCAGGTACAGCGCCGGGGTTTGCATGCCGGCCACAGCTACTCGCTCAGCCCCCTGCACACTCAAACCGCCACTGAAACGCCGCTCAAACAGACCAGCAAGACGCTGAGTGCTCTCACGCAGGCTGTCATGAAAAGTGCTCAGCTGATCGGCCAGCAGACGCGCCTCGCTGCCCAAATGCTCCTGCCGCGTAACCAGGTTGGCCTGGTTCAACGAGCGCAGGGCGAATACGGTGCTGGCACTAATCAGTAGAACCAGCACCAAGGCCAATGCAGTGGCTAACTGCCAAGCAATCCGAGAACGTGGGGAGGTCATGCATGCCTCCAAAGGCATAAAGCGGCAGTTATAGGGTAATAAAAGGCGTAATCGCCTTTATTTACTCGGCGACCGCACAGAATACTTGAGCGGAGTACTAAGAATATAGCCAAGCAAAATTGATCGGCTTTCGCTTGCCGATAGAGGGCTGCACCAGGCAAACATGCCTATTTCGCCACTAAGGATTAGCGGCGGTCTGAAATTGCCGGAGTGAGGGTCTACAGGCGCTTCAGGCTACCCCGCAGGCCTGACCCAGGCGATGCCTAGTTGCTCAGCCCGAGCAACGGCTGACGCATGCCAAACACCAGAAAGCGCGCCAGCTCGGCGAGCGGCAAGGCCTTGCTGATCAGGTAGCCCTGCACCTGATCGCAGCCGTATTGGCGCAGCAGCGCCAGCTGTTCGGCGTTCTCCACGCCCTCGCCCACCACCTGCAGGTTGAGGTTGTGCGCCAGGTTGATCATCGCCCGCACCAGCTGGCGATTTTCCGCGCGTTCGCTCATGCCACCGACAAAGCTCTTGTCGATTTTCAGCAAGGTAATCGGCAGGTTGTTCAGGTGCACAAAGGAGGAGAAGCCGGTGCCGAAGTCGTCCAGCGAGAAGCGCACGCCGAGGCGACCGAGGGCCAGCATGGTCTGCTGCACCTGATCGCTGCGGCGCATCACCGCGGTTTCGGTCAGCTCGAACTCCAGCCACTGCGCATCCACCCCGCGCTCTTCGATCAGACGGCTGAGGGTTGGCAGCAGCTGGCTGTCCTGAAACTGGCGGAACGACAGGTTAACCGCCATATGCAGCGCAGGCAGGCCACGCCCGCGTAGCCACTGCATATCGCGTAGCGCGCGGCTGATCACCCAGTAACCGAGCGGTACGATCAGCCCGCTTTCCTCGGCCAGCGGTACAAATTCATTCGGCGCCAGCAGGCCATGCACGCTGTGGCGCCAGCGCACCAGTGCTTCCAGGCCGACTATGCGTCCGGTCTGCAGGCACAGGCGCGGCTGGTAATGCAGTTCCAGCTCGTCGCGACGCAGGGCGCGGCGCAGCTCGCTTTCCAGGTCGGCCTGGTTGCGTGCGCTGCGGTTGATCCGCTCGTCATAGATATGAAAGGTGCAGCCCTGCTGGCTCTTGGCCTGTTGCATGGCGATATGCGCGTGCCACATCAGCGGGTCGGCGCTGCCCTCGGCGCGGGAATGGGCCAGGCCCATGCTGCAGCCGATCAGCAGGCTTTCGCCGTCGATCCAGTAGGGCTCACCTAGAGCTTCGGTAATCTGTGCAGCCAGGCGCTCGGCGCGCTGTGGGTCACGCCGGCTGTCGAGCAGCAAGGCAAACTCATCGCTACCCAGGCGCGCCACCTGGTCGCCGGCCTGCAGCTGCGCCTTGATCCGCGCCACCACCTGCAGAATCAGGCTGTCGCCGCCCTGGTAGCCAAGGGCATCGTTGGCATGACGGAAGTTGTCCAGGTCGAGGTGGCCGAGGGTCAGGCCACGGCCTTCATATTCAGCCAGGCGCGCGGCCAGCAGGGTCTGGAAGCCCTGGCGATTGGCAATCCCGGTCAGCGCGTCCTGTTCGGCCAGGCGGTGCAAGGTGTCGTTGAGGTTGCCGCGCTCGCGCGCATAGCGCAGGCAGCGGCGCAGCACCTCGGCGCTGAGCTGGTCGCGCACCAGCCAGTCGCACACGCCCTCAGGCTCGGCTTCGGGCTCGGCATCCAACAGCAGGACAATCGGCAGGGAGC